>Ga0256406_1001258_pt1 | contig 41951 bp, 31 predicted proteins | sample RumenRJG_03DNA_FD_185986 | JGI IMG/M metagenome (GOLD analysis project Ga0256406, IMG submission 185986) | Bovine rumen microbial communities from Lethbridge, Alberta, Canada - RJG_03 | ecosystem: Host-associated > Mammals > Digestive system > Stomach > Rumen | place: Canada: Alberta | collected... | reverse complement strand
ACGTTTTGGGGGCAGTTGGATCATGCGCAGCGTGAAGCCAGAGCACATGCTTATGGCCTGTGCCACGGGTAGTCTGATCTGTATTGGCCTTGTGCTCTGCAACTGGGGTATGGTGTCGATGATTGCCTTGGTGGCTAACTATGTCTTTGAGGCCATCATGTTCCCCACCATCTTCTCGCTGGCCTTGCGGGGACTGGGCAGCCTGACAAAGTCGGCCTCGTCGCTCCTTATGATGACACCCATAGGCGGCTGTGGCTTCCTACTGATGACAATCATTGCCGACTCCACGGGCATGATGAGTCTTCCTTTTGTCATTCCTTTCCTTTGCTATTTCATCATTCTGCTCTTCGCTTCTGAACTGACGCGTAAGAACAATGGTCCAGTGCTCACGCTATAAGGTTGGACACAGTATGTGATACGCTGCATGACGCATCGGCCATAACGATGCGACGCCAGACCGATAGGTGATGTGAGTGTCGTCTTCCGGTAATAAGTAGAATGCCCATCGGCTGCTAGTCAGTTGCCGATGGGCAATCCATTTGTTATGCTTCGGTTGAAAGAAGGAAATAATAAAGCTGTTTGCTAAACCGACGTGCCAAATTGAAGTATGGGCAAAAAGTTGGTTGGAAAATATTAGATTTTTTATATTACAAAAACAATAAACAACACCCTTTTTCTTTGCAAAGCGAAAATTAATCGGTAAATTTGCAGGTGAAAGTAAGTAGAACTTTTCTTTAAACATTTAAATAAAATGGTTAACTACAAAGATTTAGGTCTCGTAAATACTCGCGAGATGTTTAAGAGAGCCGTCTCCGGCGGCTATGCCATTCCCGCATTCAACTTCAACAACCTCGAGCAGCTGCAGGCTATCATCACGGCTTCTGCAACTCTGAAGTCTCCTGTCATTCTGCAGGTTTCTAAGGGTGCACGTGCTTATGCCAATCCTATCCTGCTCCGTTATCTGGCTCAGGGTGCTGTTGAGTACGCCAAGAGTCTGGGTTGCCACCATCCTGAGATTGTGCTGCACCTCGACCACGGTGATACCTTCGAACTCGTTAAGGACTGCGTTGATCTGGGCTTCTCCAGCGTGATGATTGACGGCAGCAGCAAGCCTTACGAGGAGAACATCGAGCTGACCCGCAAGTGCGTGGAGTATGCTCACAAGTACGACGTGACCGTTGAGGCTGAGCTCGGCGTGCTCGCAGGCGTTGAGGATGAGGTTTCTTCTGAGGAGTCTCACTACACAAAGCCTGAGGAAGTGATCGACTTCAGCCAGCGTTCTGGCTGCGACAGCCTTGCTATCTCTATCGGCACCAGCCACGGTGCTTACAAGTTCAAGCCCGAGCAGTGCACCCGTGACCCGAAGACAGGTCGTCTGATTCCTCCTCCATTGGCATTCGATGTGCTGCATGAGATCGAGAAGAAGCTCCCTGGCTTCCCCATCGTGCTCCACGGCTCTTCTTCTGTTCCTCAGAAGTATGTTGACATCATCAACCAGTACGGCGGCAAGCTGCCTGATGCAGTTGGTATCCCCGAGGAGCAGCTTCGTGAGGCTGCCAAGAGCGCTGTTTGCAAGATCAACATCGACTCCGACTCTCGTCTGGCTTACACCGCTGGTGTGCGTGAGACTCTGGCTAACCATCCTGAGTACTTCGATCCTCGTCAGTATGGTAAGGTGGCTCGTGCTTACATGACTGAGATGTATGAGCACAAGATCACTGACGTGCTGGGCTCTGACAACAAGCTTGCCAACCTCGACTAATTAGTACTTCTCCTTCAGCATTGCTGCTTCTTGATTTCTGGAAGATGGGTAACTGCTGAAGGTTGAACGATCAACAAATAAAAAGCCATCCTTGCTTCGTGCAAGGATGGCTTTTTTAATGTTTACTGATTTAGGACAATACGATACTAAGTGGCGGCCATCTATTTACTCTGTCGTCAGCACCTTGATGGCCTTCACGCTACCCGTCAGAGGGTCGAGGAGGAGTTGGCAGGATTGCTTCTTGCCGAACATCTCTCCGCTGATGGATTCCACATTGCCGAATTGTGCGGCACTCATCTCGTAGGTCTTTATGATGTTCTTGCCATCTGTAAGGGTAACGCGGATATTGCTGGGCTTGCTTACACGCAGTCCGATGTCGTTCTTATCCTCTTTCTTCTTATCGGCATCGGTGGATTGCGGAATGGCTACAGAGTGCAGGTCCTTGATGTTGATGTAGTAAGGCTCACCGCTCAAATCGTCGTCGTCAACGAGTCCGAAGTGCTTTGAGAAGCGGAACAGGATATTGCTTCCTTCTTTAGTTGGAATGAAGTTGAGCGAAGTCCACGTGGTGTCTTTGTTCTCGGTACCGTAGAAGAGTTGCGTGAGCGCTTCTTCCTGTCGGTTCATGTTGTCGTACATGAGTTTGAGTTGTGCACCGTCCTTTGGCAGGTTGTCAGCCTCGCCGCGGCTCAGTTGGTTGCGGCTGTCGCGTATGTCGTAGATTTCCTTCGCTGTCAGCTCTGCCATTTTTGCCATGCTGCCCGAGTTGAGAATGTCTTCGGTCATGTAGTCGTTCGGGTTGAGCGGCTCCGGCCTTTTGGCTGGCACAAAGACGCGTTTCGGCGTATCTGTTTCCTCTGCTTTGGCGTTGATGGCCAGGAGACGTCCGTCGTTGGTGGTGGCGACATTGCCTATGGAGTGCTTCTTGTCGACGGTCAGCGTAAAATGCTTGCTGGTATCGGGAACAGCAATGGGGTCTATTTCAATGCCGATGATGCGATAGCTTGTGCTGGGTTGTTGGGCCACTCGCTTCTTGAAATAGCGCTCTGCATATTGGCAGAGCCTTCCTGGCCTGTATTGTGTCTTTTCCACCTTCACCGTAAAGCGCATGCCGTTTTTCGGCAGATAATAGCTTGTGCCCTCGATGCTCTGCGCTTGTGTCTGCATGGCGAAGGGCGCCAATGCCAAGGCAAGTGTTAGCAGACGCTTGACCGGTCTGTTTGTGAAGCAGAGACGATGAATGCCTCTTGTCTTATGATCGTATGGAGTTACCATTCTATTACTTTGCATGAAACTTATCTTTTGGGATTGTTGTTAATCTTCCAGTCGCATGAAGGCTTTAGGCAGGAACCTGATGATGTCACTGGCCACGAGACTCTCCTTGCCTATCTTCTTGGCAGCCATGTCGCCTGCCAGCCCATGGAGGTACATGCCCAGTTGGCAAGCCTCTGTTTTGCTGTAGCCTCTTGCCAGGAGGGCAGTGATGATGCCGGTCAGCACGTCGCCGCTTCCCGCTGTTGCCATGCCGCTGTTGCCCGTAGGGTTGAACACGACTTGTCCGTTGGGCATGCAGAAGGCCGAATAGTGACCTTTGAGGATGATGTAGCACTGCAGGTGCTCGGCCATGTGACGGGCGCGTGCCAGTCGCTCATAGCAGCTGCCGCTGGCGCTGCCCATGAGACGGTCAAATTCTTTGGGATGCGGGGTGAGAATCACGCCGGGAGGCAATTGCTGCAGCCATGCCTGGTGATTGGCCAGTATGTTGAGCGCATCGGCATCGAGCACAACGGGGCACTTGGTGCGTCTGATCTGTCCGATAACTGCTATGGCCGTGTTCTCGTTCTGTCCCAGTCCCGGACCGATGCCCACGGCATCGAAGTCCTCGCTCTCCACACTGTCGGAGAAGATGGTCTCCTCATGATCCATCTGCAGCACGGCTTCTGGGACACTGGTCTGCATGATGTCGTAGTTGCGTCTTGGGGTGTGCACTGTCACCTTGCCCACGCCACTCCTTAGGCAAGCCTTGGTGGCCAGTACGGCGGCCCCTGCCATGCCGTAGCTGCCGGCAATGAGCAGGGCATTACCCATGGCACCCTTATGAGTAAAGTCGTCGCGCAGACGGAGATGGCCGATGAAGTCGTTCTCCTCCTGAATGACGTACTGTACGCTGGTCTTACGGATATACTCGGGGCTCAGGCGTATGTCTATTACCTTGATGCGGCCGGTGTATTGCTGACAGTCGGCAAGCAGCATGGCCAGCTTCTTCTGTTGAATGGTCAGCGTGAGGTCGGCACGCATGATATGGGAACCGATGTTGAAAGTGTTGTCCTCGCTGAGCAGTCCTGATGGAATATCGATGCTTACGACCTTGGCCTGGCTTTGGTTGACATATTTGACCAAGGAGGCAAAGCCGCCCATGAGCGGTTTGTTGAGGCCTGTCCCAAACAGTCCGTCCACCACCAGCGTTCCGGGCTGCAACTCGGGAGGTTCGAAGTTGAGCGTGATTTCAGTGAACTGCACACGTTTGATGTCGATGAGGCGTTGCTTGTTGACCGAGCAGTCTTCCGACAGATGATTGTGTATATTAAAAAGGTATACGCTCACCTTGTAGTTGGCCAAGGCGAGCATCCTGGCCACGGCCAGTGCGTCGCCACCATTGTTGCCGGGTCCGGCCAGCACGACGACCGGCGTGTGCTCGGTCCATTCTTCCATGATGGCTGCTGTGAGCGCTTTGGCGGCGCGCTCCATCAGGTCAATGCTCTTGACGGGCTCGTTCTCAATGGTATATTGGTCAAGCTCGTGGAGCTGTGATGCGGTGAAAATCTTCATGTCTAAGAAAGATAATGTACTTATCAGTGCAAAGATACAGAAAAGAAAGGGAAAGTTTCAATTCTTTTTCGTAATTTTGCACTATTCTTATTAAAATAATGCTTTATGGGTATTGTCAAGGTGAAGGATAAGACGTTTCGAACGTTTATTCCTGAAGAAGAGATCCAACGGCGCGTGAAGGCCGTGGCAGAGCGACTCAACACGGATATGGCCGATAAGAACCCTCTGTTCTTAGCTGTGCTCAACGGTTCGTTTATTTTTGCCGCTGATCTGATGCGCAACATTACCATCCCTTGTGAGATCTCGTTTGTGAAGCTTGCTTCCTACGAGGGTACCACGTCAACGGGAAAGGTCAAGGAAGTAGTGGGCATCAACGAGAGTCTGAAAGACCGTCATGTGGTTATCGTAGAAGACATTGTCGACACGGGCTTTACCATGAAGCACATGTTGGAGACGCTGGGCACGCGTGAGCCTGCGTCACTTCACATTTGCACGTTGCTCGTAAAGCCCGGCAAGTTGCAGGTGGACCTCAACATCGAGTATGCGGCCATGGAAATTCCCAATGACTTCATCCTCGGCTATGGTCTTGATTATGACCAGCAGGGCCGCAATCTGAGAGATATTTATACATTAGTAGAGTAAGAACCGGCTTAGGCTCTGCGGAGACGCAGGGTGGGACAGGTGTGCCCTGTCGGCTCGATAGTATTTACATTTTAATTACATCATGAAGAATATTGTGATTTTCGGTGCTCCTGGTTCAGGCAAGGGCACCCAGAGTGAGAAGATGATTGCAAAGTATGGTTTCGGCCACATTTCCACGGGTGATGTGCTGCGCGATCAGATCAAAAAGGGAACCGAACTGGGCAAGACGGCCAAGTCGTACATCGACAATGGTCAACTCATTCCCGATGACCTGATGGTGAGCATCCTCGCTGATGTCTATGACAGTTTCGGTCCCGACCATAAGGGCGTCATCTTCGATGGCTTCCCCCGCACCATTCCGCAGGCTGAGGCTCTGAAGAAGATGCTGGCAGAGCGTGGCCATAAGGTGGCAGCCATGATTGAGCTTGATGTCCCCGAGGACGAGCTGATGAAGCGTCTCATCAAGCGCGGTCAGGAGAGTGGCCGTTCCGACGACAACGCCGAGACTATCAAGAAGCGTCTTACAGTGTATCACAACCAGACAGCCCCGCTGATCGACTGGTACTGCAATGAGGGTATTCACTATCACATCAATGGCCTTGGTGAGCTTGACCGTATCTTTGCGGACATCTGCAAGGTTATTGACAGCCTTTAATTAGCACATTACTTTTTTACATGGAATCCAATTTCATAGACTACGTACGTATTGTCTGCCGCTCGGGTAAGGGCGGCCGTGGCAGCATGCACCTCCGTCATGTCAAGTATCAGCCCAATGGCGGTCCTGACGGTGGCGACGGTGGCGACGGTGGCAGTGTTATCCTCAGGGGCAATCACAATTATTGGACGTTGCTCCATCTGAAATATCAAAAGCATGTCTTCGCCGAACACGGAGGCAATGGCGGTCGTGACAAATGCCACGGCACGGATGGCAAGAACGCTTACATCGACGTGCCCTGCGGTACGGTGGTCTATGATGCGGAGACCGGTAAGTACGTTTGCGACATCACCTATGACGGACAGGAGGTGGTGCTGCTGAAGGGCGGACGCGGCGGACTGGGCAACTTCCAGTTCCGCACCGCCACCCGTCAGGCTCCCCGTTTCGCGCAGCCTGGTGAGCCTGCTCAGGAAATGACAGTGATTCTCGAATTGAAGCTGCTCGCCGATGTCGGTCTTGTCGGCTTCCCCAATGCCGGTAAGTCAACGCTGTTGTCGGCACTGTCGAGTGCCAAACCTAAGATTGCCAACTATCCTTTCACCACGCTTGAGCCATCGCTCGGTATCGTGAGCTACCGCGACGGACAGTCTTTCGTCATGGCCGATATCCCCGGCATCATCGAAGGAGCCAGCGAGGGTAAAGGACTGGGACTGCGCTTCTTGCGCCACATTGAACGCAACTCACTGTTGTTGTTTATGGTGCCTGGCGATACTGATGACATCAAACACGACTACGAGGTGCTGCTCGAGGAATTGCGGAAGTTCAACCCTGAGTTGCTGGAGAAGCATCGTGTGCTGGCTGTGACGAAATGCGATCTACTCGATGAGGAGCTCATCGATCTGCTCAAGGAAGAGCTGCCCGTTGACCTGCCTGTGGTGTTCATCTCGGCGGTAACGGGTTACGGACTCGATAATCTGAAGGATGTGCTGTGGCGTGAGCTCAACAGTGAGAGCAACAAACTACAAGAGATCACGACGGTTGACACGCTGGTGCATAGAGACAAGGATATGAGCATCTTCCAGCAGGAGATGCACGACGAGGATGCTGACGAGATTGAGATGATTGACGAGGATGAGGTGGAAGATGCTGACGACCTCGACGATTACGAAGTATTCGATCCTGAGGAGGACAAGTCATGAATCCGTTGCTTCATCGTTATGACTTCGGAGGTTCGTCATCGGCCGTGGCGTCTGCTTTCTCCACGACCCGCCATGGCGGTGTCAGCCAAGGTCTCTTTGGTACTTTCAATATCAATCCTTTTTGTGGAGATTCCGCAGAGGCTGTGTCGGCCAACCGCTTGGCATTGGCGGGCGAGTTGGGGATCTCCGATGAGGCCATCATCCTTCCCCGGCAGGTTCATGGCGACCGTTGTCTTGTCGTCGATGAGGCTTTGATGCATCTTGACCCTGGACAACGTACGGCAAGGCTTGATGGTGTCGACGGTGTGATGAGCTGCCTGAGCGGTGTCTGCATTGGTGTGTCGACGGCAGACTGCATCCCGGTGTTGCTCTACGACGATGAGCATCATGCGGCGGCTGCCGTGCATGCTGGTTGGCGTGGAACGGTGCAGCGCATTGTAGAGAAAGCCGTGAGGCAGATGCAGGCCGTCTATGACACCAATCCTGGACTGCTGCGTGCGGTCATTGGACCAGGCATCTCACTGAAGAACTTCGAGGTCGGACAAGAGGTCTATGATGCTTTCCAAAAGCAGCATTTCGACATGGCAGCCATCGCCAAGCATTATGAAAAATGGCATATCGACCTGCCTTTGTGCAACCGACTGCAGCTGATGGGCGCCGGCGTTCCATCGACTCATATTCAGGATGCCGCCATTTGCACTTTTGACCATGCCGGCGATTTCTTTTCGGCACGTCGTCTTGGTGCCGCATCCGGCAGAATTTACACGGGTATCTTGCTCACTTAGTAAGTGCCAAACCTTAAGACAAACTTATGAAAAAGACATTACTCTCCTTACTCCTTTTGATATGGCTGACGGTTGTTGCCGTGGCACAAACCAGAACGTTTACTCCAATAGAGCAGTCCAGCATCAGCGTGCCTACGCCAGGTTTGTTTGACCGTAGCAGTGCCTTTGACATCAACTTTAAGATCCTCGCTGCCAAGGAATATTCTTTTCCCTTGCCCGTTGGTAAGGCTAAGCTTGTTGATGACGAGGCCCTTGAGATCACTTCTGCCAAGGGAGACATCGTGCTTGCCATGTTTGATGGTTATGTGCGTATGTCGCGTCGCACTCCGCAGTATGGCAATGTCGTTATCATTCGCCACGATAATGGTTTGGAGACGGTGTATGCCTTCAATGCACAGAATCACGTCAGGGTGGGACAACGTGTGCAGGCCGGCCAGAAAATCGCCACTATTGGCGGCTCGGAAGGCCGAACGTATTGTCTCTTTTCTATTATGATCAACGGGGGCCGCATCAATCCTGCCACCATCCTTGAGGTGAACAGCCATCGCCTGCGCAAGCAGACCATCGAGTGCCGTAAGAACGGTAGTTACGTGCGGGTGTCGGTCAAAGATGAAGATGAGGTAAAGGAAAAGAAGAATAACTCGCTCGACCCCGACGACGTAAAAGAAGATCCTCTCACGAAGAACGCCACTTTTGAACTCGACCTTCAGGGCATCTCGAAGGAACATTGGTCTTATCCTTTGGCCGGTGCTCATGTCATCAGTCCCTTTGGCGGACGAGGCGGTCGTGGTCATGCGGGTGTGGACATCAAGACGAAACCCAACGACCAGGTTGTGGCTGCGTTTGATGGTATCGTCATTCAGTCAGGCCCCTATTTTGGTTATGGCAATTACATCGTTATCCGCCATGCTTATGGCTTCTCCACGTGCTACAGCCATCAGTCGCGCAACTTTGTCAAAGCCGGCGATAAGGTGAAAGCTGGTCAGGTTATTGGTCTTACGGGCAGTACGGGCAGGGCCACCACACCGCACCTGCATTTCGAAGTGCGCTTCAAGGGACGTCCCATCAATCCTAACCTTCTGTTCGACCATACTAGTCATCAGCTCAAGGCAAAGGTCTTGACGCTGAGCCGCAGCGGGAGCGTGAAGTAAGAATAGGCAAGGGTAGGCAAGGTAAGCGGGGTAGGCAAGGTAGGCAAGATAGGCGGGGTAGGCAAGGTAGGCAAGGTAGGCTCTGATAAAACCAAAAATCCCCGGCTCCACCATAAGGAGCCGGGGATTTTTGTATGGGCTATTTCTTCCTCTGCGACGGTCGGTTGGCTCGTTGCTCGCGATACTTTGCTTTTTGCTTGGCCGAGCCGGAGCCGTGGGCACCGGTGATGTATTTCTTCTTTTTGGCTTTTGTCTTCACCTTATCATCGTCCTTCTTGGGCTTGGAGGCACCCTTGAAGCCGATGCCATTGATGAGGATATTCTCAAAGTCATCCATAGGCCGGAGATTAATGATGGAACAGTCTGACGTGGGTGAAGGCCATGGCGATGCCGTATTTGTCGCAGGTCTCAATGACATTATCGTCACGGATGGAACCACCGGCCTGTGCTATAAACTCAACGCCACTCTTATGAGCGCGCTCGATGTTGTCGCCGAAGGGGAAGAAAGCGTCTGAGCCAAGAGCCACTCCGCGGTTCTGGGCAATCCATTCCTTCTGCTCACTGCGCAGGAATGGTTCCGGCTTCTCGGTGAAGAACTGCTGCCACACACCGTCCTGCAAGATGTCCTCGTATTCCTCCGAGAGGTACACGTTGATGCAGTTGTCGCGGTCGGCGCGATGGATATGCTCCTTGAAGGGCAGGTTGAGCACCTTCGGGTTCTGCCTCATCCACCATTCGTCGGCCTTGCTTCCGGCCAGACGCGTGCAGTGGATGCGGCTCTGCTGTCCGGCGCCGATGCCGATGGCCTGACCGTCTTTTGCGTAGCACACGCTGTTGCTCTGCGTATATTTCAAGGTGATGAGCGCAATCTTCAAGTCGCGAAGGGCTTCGGGCGTGAAGTTTTTGTTCTTCGTGGGGATATCCTCGAAGAGCTTAGGATCGTTGAGATCGACATTGTTACGCCCCTGTTCAAAGGTGATGCCAAACACCTGCTTGTGCTCAATGGGATCGGGCACATAGTTGGGGTCTATCTTTATAACGCAATAAGTACCCTTGCGCTTCGACTTCAGTATCTCGAGTGCTTCGGGAGTGTAGTCGGGTGCGATGACGCCGTCGCTCACCTCACGTTTGATGAGTTTTGCCGTTGCCTCGTCGCAGGTGTCGCTCAGGGCACAGAAGTCGCCATAGGAACACATGCGGTCGGTGCCGCGTGCACGGGCGTATGCAGTGGCCAACGGTGTCAGTTCAAAGTCGATGTCATCGACAAAATAGATTTTCTTCAGCGTGTCGCTCATGGGGTAGCCCACAGCAGCACCGGCAGGACTGACATGCTTGAAGCTGGCTGCGGCAGGCATGCCGGTGGCAGCCTTGAGCTCCTTGACCAACTGCCAGCTGTTGAGTGCATCAAGGAAGTTGATGTAGCCGGCACGTCCGTTGATTACTTCCACTGGAAGCTCACCGTGCTCCATGTAAATGCGCGCGGGCTTCTGGTTGGGATTGCATCCGTACTTTAATGCGTATTCTTTCATTTTTTGCTGAGATTAAATAATCTACCGCAAAGTTAACCATTTTATTTTAATTATTACTAACTTTGCATCGTGTTAGTAAAGGCAATTTTTACTTTGCCGTTAGTATGAGAGAAAAATGAAGCGTGATTTGAGATGCCTGTTCGAGGAAGCAGGCAGAAAATCAAAGATGGACCAGCATGAGCTGGTCAAAGACTTTGAGGGTCTTTCGGCTAAACTGCTAAAACATCACATCAATCTGAGTGGTGCCTCGCTTAAGAAACTATGGGAGTTGGCCACCGGTAAGCGCAAGTTGTCGCTTGCAGCCAAAGACCGTCTGGCGCTCTTTGCCGGATTCCAGAGTTGGCATGATTTGGAGGATGCTCTGCACGGTGACGTCGACGCTGACGTAAACTACAAGTAGATCGTCATTATTACAAGCTGTGGCGACCGCCACAATAGAATGAACCGACCGCCACAATAGAATAAACCGACCGCCACAATAGAGTGAGGCGACCGCCACAATAGAATGTGACGACCGCCACACTTTGTCGCATCGCCGATTTGCAATTATGGTCTTGCCAGCGATGCGCTTTCAAGCAAGACGAGTTAGGAAAATTTCCTTCTAAGGTAGCATGATGTTTCAATTGTAGGTCTTGACGTGTTATTTTTAGAAAAAAGGCCTCGTGGTGAAGTGCTTTTAGAGATTTATGTTGTATTTTTGCAAAAGCATTTCTGATGAGAGATGCCAATCCTATATAAAACGCTATAAGCCAAACACTCAGTTTAAATGAAAACATTATCTACATTCCTGCTTTTGGCCCTTGCCGTGCCAGTGTGTCATGCCCAACAGTTCAAGGTGGAGGTCAATACCTCTTCCGAACCCATTCACAGTGGAAAATTCCAGCCGACGGTCAAGGGACTGTCAGACTATAAGTGTCCTCAGTGGTTTGAGGACGCCAAGCTCGGCTTCTGGGCCCATTGGGGTGTGCAGTGTGCACCCGAGCATGGCGACTGGTATGCCCGTCAGATGTATGAGGAGGGAAATGGCGACTACCGCAATCAGATAGAGGTGATGGGCCATCCTTCTGTCATGGGTTTCAAGGAATGGATACCGCGGTGGAAGGCCGAGCACTGGAATCCAGACAGCTTGGTAGCTCTCTATAAGCGCTGTGGTGCGAAATACTTCATGGCCATGGCCAATCATCACGACAACTTCGATAACTACGACTCCAAGTATCAGCCTTGGAACTCGGTGAATATGGGCCCGAAGACCGACATCATCGGCCGTTGGGCAGCAGCCGCCAAACGCTATGGCCTGCCCTTCGGCGTAAGCGTGCATTTAGCACATGCCTGGACCTTCTATGAGACCTCACGCGGCAGCGACAAGAAAGGCCCGCTGAAAGGCGTGCGCTACGACGGCTGGCAGACCAAGGCCGACGGCAAAGGCACGTGGTGGGAAGGCTATGACATACAGGATCTCTACGAACAGCGTCATCCGCTCAGCCGCAACAACAGAAAGTGGGACTGGGAGACCGACTACGTCACTACGCCCGACCAGGCTTATTGCGACCGTGTCTACAACCGTACCATCGACCTTATCAATAAGTACGATCCGCAAGTCATTTACTTTGACGACACCTATGTGCCGCTGTGGCCTGTGAGCGACTGCGGCCTCAAGATTCTTGCCCACCTTTATAATAAGAGCATGAGTGAGCACAACGGTCACTTGGAGGCTGTGGCTACTGGCAAGGTGCTCACCGAGGAGCAGAAACAAACCGAGGTGTGGGATGTGGAGCGCGGCGTACCCGACGACATCCAACCCCAACATTGGCAGACCTGCACCTGCATCGGCTCCTGGCACTACGACAAGTGGCGCTACTACGACAATACCTATAAGACCCCCAACCAGGTGATTGACATGCTGATTGACATCGTGAGTAAGAACGGCAACCTGTTGCTCAACATCCCCGTGAAGAGCGACGGTACCATCGACCCCACCGAGCGTAGTATTGTGGAGGAGATAGGCCACTGGATGCAGATCAACGGCGAGAGTATCTACGGCACGCGTCCATGGGTCATCTATGGTGAGGGACCGTCAACGGAGAAGAAAAACGCTATCAAGGCACAAGGCTTCAACGAAGGCAACGTGAAACTGGGAGCCACTGACGTGCGCTTCAACAAGAAAGGTAACGTGTTATACGTGAGCCTCTTGGGTGTGCCTCAGTCAGACATCGTTGTTAAGGCCCTTGGAAAGAAAGGCAAGCTGCAGGCTAAACCGAAGAAGGTGGAATTGCTGGGTAGCAACGAGAAGGTGAGTTGGTATCAGGCTGCCGACGGTCTGCACATCACCCAGCCCAAGCAGTCGCCTTGCACCGAGGCCATCGTCTTTAAGGTGACCACTAACCGGGCGCTTTAAGCATACAAGGTTACGATCCCCCAATTGTTTAAATCAGATGAGAAACCGTCTGGTATTCGTTTTCATCCTTTGTCTGCTGGCTGGTTTGCTTCATGCCCGGTCGCTTCGCAATCCGGTGATAGGTGGCTTCCATCCCGACCCAAGTGTGTGCCGCGTGGGCGATAAGTTCTATCTGGTCAACTCCTCTTTCGAGTATTTTCCGGGTGTGCCCATCATCGAGAGCAGCGATCTTGTGCATTGGCGGCAGTTGGGCAGTGTGCTCAACCGCTCCTCGCAGTTGAACCTGCAGGGTGCCTCGTCGCTGACAGCCAACGACCGTCCCACGTTCATCGGCCGCCGGCAGGAAGCGGAACACATGAGTCACAGCCACAGCGCCCCGTGACCCTGCGTATTACGTCGGGCGACAACCGCTACACCTTTGCCTATGCTGCCGACGCACAGACTTTCGTAACGGTGGGCAGTCTGCCCTGTCAGATGGTCAGCACCGAGGTGGTAGGCGGCTTCACAGGCGTGACGCTTGGCATGTTTGCCACTGGAAAGGGGCAGGCTGCGTTCACGCAGTGGCGATACGATGAGCACTAATCAGACATAGGGAAGAGATGAGGCAATGGTAGCTTGCTTGTTAGCTTTTGTTACAAGTAATGACACATCATGTAACATTGCCTCATCTTTTTCGTTGAAGAACTGCTTTTGCTTTATTATTTTTGTTACTTTTGCGATGAATAAAGTAGACTAAATAACTTGATATGAATCACAATTATCTTTTAGGCCTTGATGTCGGCAGTAGTTCCGTCAAGGCATCGTTGGTTGACATAGACAATGGTCAGGCCGCAGCGTCGGCATTCTTCCCTAAACATGAAGCCCCCATCTCAGCGCCGCGTAAAGGCTGGGCCGAACAGGATCCTGACTCGTGGTGGAATTATGCCAAGCAGTCAGTGGCGCAGGTCATGGCCGACACTGGTGCCAAGCCGGATGAAGTGAAGGCTGTGGGCATCTCCTATCAGATGCATGGTCTGGTGTGTGTTGACAAGAACCAGCAACCTCTTCGTCCTTCCATCATCTGGTGTGACTCACGAGCAGTGCAGGAAGGCAATCGCGCGTTTACGGCATTAGGCAGTGACTGGTGCATGGGCCACCTGCTCAACTCTCCCGGTAACTTCACTGCGGCTAAGCTCGCATGGGTGAAGGACAACGAACCGGAGCTGTTCAGCCGTATTGATAAGGTTATGCTTCCGGGCGATTATATCGCTATGCGCCTGACCGGTGAGGCGTGCACTACGGTGAGTGGCCTCTCAGAGGGTACGCTGTGGGACTTCAAGTCACAGCAGACAGCAGATAGGCTGCTCGACTATTACGGCATTCCCGCCACGCTGCTGCCGCGCATCGTTCCCACGTTTGGCGAACAAGGCCGGCTCACCGAGGCTGCTGCCAAGGAGATGGGACTGCAGGTAGGCACTCCCGTCAGCTACCGTGCCGGTGATCAGCCCAACAATGCGCTGTCGCTCAATGTGTTCAATCCCGGTGAGATAGCCTCCACAGCAGGCACGTCGGGCGTTGTCTACGGTGTGCTGGGACAGCCGGCCTGCGATGCCAAGAGCCGTGTCAATGTCTTTGCACATGTCAACTACACCAAGGAGCAGGAACGCTTGGGCGTGCTGCTCTGCATCAATGGCACCGGCATTCTCAATGCATGGATGCATCGCAATGTCGTTCCCGAGGGTGTGGGCTATGCGGAGATGAATGACTTGGCTGCAGAGGCACCTATAGGCAGCGACGGTGTGGTCGTCATCCCGTTTGGCAATGGCGCTGAGCGTATCTTGGAGAATAAGGAGATGGGCTGTTCCATTCACGGTATCAATTTCAACAAGCATAACCGCAGTCACCTGCTGCGTGCCGCCCAGGAGGGCATTGTGTTCTCGTTCTGCTATGGCATGGAAATCATGGGACAGATGGGCATGGACATCCATCGCATCCATGCCGGCAAGGCCAACATGTTCCTCTCTCCACTCTTCCGTGACACCCTGGCCGGGGTCAGCGGGGCGACCATCAATCTTTACGATACCGACGGTAGCGTGGGAGCTGCCAAGGGCGCGGGTATAGGTTGTGGCATCTACAAGGATCACGATGAGGCCTTTGCCTCCCTGCGTCTGCTGCAGACCATTGTGCCCGACGAACAGCATCGCGCTGACTATCAGGCCGCTTATGAGCGTTGGAAAGAACAGCTTACAGGCAGCCTGCTTAACGCCTAATGACAATTAATAAGGTCCAGCACGATGTTTAAAAGGCTTCTTATCCTCGTGCCGTTGTTTCTCATGGCGGTAACCGGAGAGGCACGCGACCGTGTCTCGTTCAATGATGGCTGGCGCTTCATCCTGGCGGACAGCGCCAAGATGGCACAAGCCGACTACAACGATGCCTATTGGCGACAGCTGACCTTGCCCCACGACTGGGCCATAGAGGGTGACTTCTATGCCGGCAATCCGTCGGGTGCCAGTGGTGGCGCCTTGCCAGGCGGGGTGGGGTGGTATCGCAAGCACTTCACGGTGGATAACCTCAGGGGCGCGGATCGTGTCTTCATTGATTTCGACGGCGTGTATATGAACTCCACTGTCTATATCAATGGGGTCAAACTCGGCACGCGACCCTACGGTTACAGCAGTTTTCGCTATGACCTTACGCCATATCTTCACCGTAAGGGCGACAATGTGATTGCAGTCAGGGTAGACAACAGCGACCAGCCCAACAGTCGGTGGTATTCTGGTTGCGGCATTTACCGCAATGTGTGGCTCGTCAAGACCTTCGACCTCTTTGTTGACCATTGGGGCACACAGGTCGTGGCCACTCTTGACAAGCGTGGACATGCGTCATTCGCCATCACCACACAGCTGCGCGATTTCAGCGACATCGATCATGACATCGTTCTCAGACATACGCTTTTCGATGCAGACGGTCGCCAGGTAGGTGAGGCTCATAAGGGGCTGACGGTACTGCAAAAGGCTGAAGACCGGCAGGTGATCGCGCTGCGCCGTCCCCATCTGTGGTCGGTAGCTGACCCGCATGTCTACCGTCTGGTGACCGAAGTGCTTATGGGCAACAAGGTGGTGGACCGCTATGAGACCGTTACCGGTGTGCGTACGTTCCGTTTCGATGCCAAGACCGGCTTCTGGCTCAATGGCAAGAACATGAAGATCAATGGTGTGTGTCTGCACCATGACCTTGGCTGCCTTGGTGCGGCACTCAACACGGATGCCCTGCACCGGCAACTGACGAAGATGAAGGACATGGGCGTCAATGCCATCCGTTGCAGTCATAATCCGCCCTCGCCGGAGTTGTTGAACATGTGCGACACTATGGGCTTCATCGTGATGGATGAGAGCTTCGACATGTGGCGCGAAAGGAAAACGAAGAACGACTATGCCCGGTTCTTCGATCAGTGGGCGGAGCGTGACCTCACCGATCTGGTCGTTCGTGACCGCAACCATCCGTCTATCTTGATGTGGAGCATTGGCAATGAGGTGTTGGAACAATGGAACAACGTCAATACCGACAAGCTCTCACTTGAGGATGCCAACCTCATTCTTAATGCGGGACATGGTGCGGCCAACCTCTCGAAAGATACGACGGTCAGCTTCAATCAGCGGCTTACACAGTTGCTTGCCTCTATCGTCCGCCGTCTTGATCCCACACGTCCCATCACTGCGGGATGTAACGAACCGTCGCCTGACAACAACCTCTTCAAAAGTGGGGCGCTCGATATCATCGGCTTCAATTATCACAGACAGTGGATCAAGGACGTTCCCAAGAACTTCCCGAATAAGCCGTTCCTGATGACGGAGAGTGTGTCGGCCTTGCAGACGCGTGGCTATTACCGCATGCCGTCAGACAGTATCTTCATCATGCCCAAACGTTGGGACCTGCCTTATACCGACCCCACGATGATGTGCTCGGCCTACGACAACAGTCACGCATCGTGGAGCTCGACTCATGAGCAGACCTGGGACATCGTGAAGCATACGCCTTATTGCAGTGGCCAGTTTATCTGGACGGGGTTTGACTACATCGGTGAGCCCACCCCGTATGGTTTCCCCGCACGCAGCAGTTACTTTGGCATCATTGACCTTGCGGGCTTCCCCAAGGACGTATATTATATGTATCAGAGCGAGTGGACGACCAAGCCCGTACTTCACCTCTTCCCCCACTGGAATTGGGTGGACGGACAGACCATCGACCTATGGTGCTATTACAACAACGCTGACGAGGTGGAGCTCTTTGTCAATGGGCAGAGCCAGGGCGTGAGGCGGAAGGCTGACAGCCATCAGTATCATGTCAGTTGGCGTGTAACCTACCATCCGGGAGAAGTGAGGGTGGTGGCGCGCCGCCAGGGTAGGGAAGTGGCTTCGCAGACCATCAAGACTGCCGGTGCCGCCGATCATGCGCGCCTGACGATGGATTACCGTGGCAATGATACTTATTTCATCAACGCTGAGGTGGTGGATACGGCTGGAATACGCTGTCCGTGGGCTGATGATGACCTTCAGTTCAAGGTAGACAACGGCATCATCCTTGGCGTTGACAACGGCAGTCAGTTTAGTATGGAGCGCTTTAAAGCCGATCATCGCAAAGCGTTCTTTGGTAAGGCCCTGCTCGTGGTGAGGCCTGTTGATAAGCGCCGTCCCGTTACGGTCAGGGTGGTGAGCCCGACCTTGAAGCCGTCTAAGGAAATCTTCTACTAAAAGCATTATAATGAACTCTTTTAAATTGTTAGCAATGACTCTGTTGACATCACTGTCGGCATCGGCTCAGCAGCCTGTCTACTTGGACACGAGACAGCCTTTGGAGACCCGCGTCGAGGATGCCTTGAAACGTATGACAACCCATGAGAAGATTGGGATGATACATGCACAGAGTAAGTTCACGTCGGCCGGCGTGCCGCGTCTCGGCATCCGCCAGTTGGCCATGGACGACGGTCCTCACGGTGTGCGTGAGGAATTGGAATGGAACTCCTGGCAACCTGCCGGATGGACCAATGACTACATTGTCGCCTTCCCGTCACTCACCTGCCTGGCGGCCACGTGGAACCCGGCGCTGGCCCAGCTCTATGGTCACACGGTAAGCGAGGAGTTTGCCTTCCGCGGTAAGGATGTCATGCTCGGGCCTGGCGTGAATATCGCCCGCACACCGCTTAACGGTCGCAACTTCGAATACATGGGTGAGGACCCTTATCTGTCATCGACGATGGTCGTGCCGTATATCAAAGGGGCACAGGACAATGGCGTGGGCGTGTGTGTGAAGCACTTCGCACTCAACGAACAGGAGATAGACCGCTTCTCCGTCAATGTCAATGTGGATGAGCGTACGCTGAACGAGATCTACCTTGCGCCCTTCAAGGCTGCTGTGCAAAAGGGACATGCGTGGACTGTCATGGCCTCTTATCCTTTCTGGAATGGGGTGCACTGTTGCCAGAACAACCACTTACTCAATGACATTCTGAAGAAGCAGTGGGGCTTCGACGGCGCTGTCATCAGCGACTGGGGCGGTACTACCGACACCGAGCAGGCTGCCACTGGCGGCCTCGACATTGAGATGGGTACGTTTACTGACGGAAAGCTGAAGGAGTCGGAGTTTGGATACAATGACTATTACCTCGCCGACCCGTTTGAGAAACTCATCAACGAAGGCAAGATACCGATGAGCGTGCTCGACGATAAGGTGCGCCGTGTGCTGCGTACCATCTTCCGTACGGCCATGAATCCGGCGAAGGTCATTGGCTCGCAATGCTCCGAGCCCCACTATGCTGCTTGTAAAACCATCGGCGAGGAGGGCATCGTACTGCTGAAGAATGAGAAGAATATATTGCCCATCCAGCCTGGTCGCTACCGCCGTATCCTTGTGGTGGGGGAGAATGCCGACCGCTCTCTAACCAAGGGTGGCGGATCGTCGGAGCTTAAGACGCTGCGTGACATCTCTCCATTGGAAAGCCTTCGTCGGTTGTATGGCGACAAACTTGACTATGCGCAGGGCTATACCTCGGGCCGCGCCATCTATGACGAAGTGGACAAGGTGGACCCCAAGGAAAACGAGCGGCTGCGTGAAGAAGCTCTTCAAAAGGCAAAACAAGCCGACCTGATCATCTTTATCGGTGGTCTGAACAAGAATTGCAAGCAGGACTGTGAGAACGCCGACCGCGAGAGCTATGACCTGTCGTTTGGTCAGAATGAGTTGATAACGGCTCTTGCCAAGCTTCAGAAGAATATCGTCGTGTGCACATTTGGCGGCAATGCCTTTGCTACGCCGTGGATCGGTCAGGTGAAGGGCTTTGTACATTGCTGGTATCTCGGTTCCATGGCTGGCGATGCCTTGGCCGACGTACTGAGCGGCACGTGCAACCCTAGTGGCAAGTTGCCTGTAACCTTTGCCAAGAAGCTGGGTGACTACTCGTTTGCAGAGTACGGTGCTGAGGCTTATCCGGGTGTCAATAAACAGGTGTATTACAAGGAGGGCCTTTTTGTGGGATACCGTCATTTCGACACTCATAAGGTAACACCGCAGTTCCCCTTCGGCTTCGGACTGAGCTACACCACATTCAGCTACGGCCGTCCGCGTCTCAGCGCCAATTCGCTCAAGGGCGACGGCAAGCTCACGCTGAGCGTCGACATCACCAATACGGGCAAGCGTGAAGGCAAGGAAATCGTGCAGTTGTATATTGGTCAGCAGTCACCGGTCGAGGAAAGACCGCTGAAGGAGCTGAAGGGCTTTGAAAAGGTCAGCCTCAAACCGGGCGAGACCAAGACCGTTGACTTTACCATCAGCAAGCCAATGCTACAGTACTTCTCAGCGAAAAAACATGACTGGACAGTCGACAATGATACATTCGCAGCCTATGTCTGCGCTTCGTCTGAGGACGTGCGTGGCAAGGTTAGCTTCTCTTACCAACAATAAACAAACCCATGAGGCTGTGTCAGAAGCCAGGAATCCAGAAACCCGGAAGTCCTGTCATTACTTTAGCGATACAGGATTAAGAGGTACTTAATCATTTGACTGAACTTCCGTGCTTCCGAACATCAAGACTTTTTCTGATGCATCCTCATTCCTAAAAACAATCAACTCAATATGAATAATCATCAAGGTTCAAAAGCTTATCTTGTAGGTATCGTTATGGTTGCCGTGTTAGGTGGCCTGCTCTTTGGCTACGATACCGCCGTTATTTCGGGAGCGGAGAAAGGGTTGCAGGCCTTTTTCCTGTCGGCGCCTGACTTCCGCTATTCCGATTTCATGCATGGTTTCACATCTTCGTCAGCACTGATCGGCTGCATCGTCGGCTCGGGTATCTCGGGTCTCTTTGCCGGTAAGTTCGGACGTAAACGGTCGCTGGTCTTTGCGGGCATCTGCTTCTTTATCTCCGCCTGGGGCAGCATGAATCCGGAATCTTATCTGCTTCCTTATGGCAAACCGTCGTGGAATCTGCTCGTTGTCTTCAATCTCTACCGCATCCTCGGCGGTATCGGCGTGGGCATGGCGTCGGCCATCTGCCCGATGTACATCGGTGAGATTGCACCGAGCAATATCCGTGGCATGCTCGTCAGCTTCAATCAGTTTGCCATTATCTTCGGCCAGTTGGTCGTTTACTTTGTCAACTTCCTTATTCTTGGCGACCATACCAATCCGGTCATCACGTCTATCGGCCAGGGCTTTTCGCAGGTCGTTTCGGGCGATCCTTGGACCATCTCGACGGGCTGGCGTTACATGTTCGGTTCTGAATGCGTGCCTGCCGGCTTGTTCACCATCCTTATTTGTTTCGTTCCTGAGACACCACGTTACCTCGTGCTCACCGGTCAGGACGGCAAAGCGCTGCGTATTCTTACCCGCATCAATGGCAGTGAGGTAGCGCAGCAGACCTTGAATGACATTAAGAATACGATGACGGAGAAGACAGAGAAGCTCTTCTCATTTGGTTTCATGTGTGTGTTTGTGGGCATTATGCTGTCGGTATTCCAGCAGGCTGTCGGCATCAACGCTGTGCTCTACTATGCTCCACGCATCTTCACTGACATGGGAATGGCCAATCCGATGATGCAGACGGTCATCATGGGTGTGGTGAACATCACTTTTACGCTTGTCGCAGTGTTCACCGTCGAAAAGCTCGGTCGCAAACCCTTGCTGATCAGTGGCTCCATTGGTATGGCCATTGGTGCCTTTGGCGTAGCCCTGACGTTCGGCAACGACTCGCTCAGCACGGTGACCATGCTCTCAATCATGGTTTATTCTGCCAGCTTTATGTTCTCCTGGGGCCCGATCTGCTGGGTGTACATGGCCGAGTTGTTCCCCAATACCATCCGCAGTTCGGCCACGGCCATTGCGGTGGCCTTCCAGTGGATTTTCAACTTCATCGTCTCTTCCACTTTTGTACCTTTGTTCAACATGCACCTGACCAGGGGCGACGACTTCGGCCATTGGTTCACTTACGGTCTGTATGGTGTCATCTGCGTGGTGGCCGCCTTGTTCGTCTGGCGCTTAGTTCCTGAGACCAAGGGCAAGACACTGGAGGATATGACGAAGCTTTGGCGTAAGCAGGCTTAAAGCCTTGCCTGAGAATATAGGGGGATGTATCAAAATAGGAGAAGTTCAGAAGTCTGGAAGTTCAGAAGTTCAGTCAAATGCATAAGTATCTGATAATAAGGTATCATTATAGTAATGACAGAACTCCCGGACTTCTGATCTCGTGGACTACTCCAATTCATCTGTTTAGCTTGATGAGCCGCAAGTTCGGCGTCTATATGATGGTGCTGCTGTTGGCCTCAGCTCCAGTGTTTTATTTTATAGTTGTGGGCTATTACGCGGAGGATCTCAACCGTGTGGCCACCATGGCTCATGTTCCTTCCAGCCAACTCGACTTGGAGCGTGACTCGCTCATGGGCTTGATTTTACAGATCAGCATGTTTGTGCTGCTGCTGGTGTGTTCATTTGTCGTCATGCATGTGCTGCCCAAAAAAGTTGTGGCAGCCTATCGTCAAGTCAATCTGTGAGTATCACAGGTGGCAAATACGATATGACTGTGTTGAGAATCTGCACCGCTTCAGCGTCATTTTCGGGCATACTCCGGAACGAGCCCAATAAAGCGAGAGCGCAAGGGCTCGAGGCTTGTTGATTAGCGGGACTCAGTCATTGTCTTGGCTGTGGTCCACCAATAGTTGCAGGTCGTCTGGTAGTTGCAGTTGTTGGCAATGCACGTGTTCGAGCCGCTCTTGTCCCTTCTTTGTCAGACTGAACCTCATACATCGGGCATCCTCCTTGCACAGATGCCGTCTTATCAGCTGAGCTGTTTCCATGGCACTGATGACCTTGGAAGCATTGGAGCGTGACAGCGACATGGCGTCGGCTATCTCACCCGCAGATAGATTTTCTTTGTCAGCCAACAGACACAACAGCATTGTCTCATTAAGATTGAGCCCCAGCTGCCTTTGCAACTGGGACTCAAACTGATCGATAGCTTTGTAAATGCGTCTGATGGCACAGATGCAATATGTCTCCATGTCTTTGGCTTTTATTGCAGCAGTCCGGCCACAGCCCGGTCGAGATCGGCGAGTGACATGGCGCCTACACTCATCTGTGGCTTGCCCTTCATGGGGATGAACAACAGTGAGGGAATTGACTGGATGCCGAACATGGCGGCCAGTTCCTCTTGCTTGTCGACATCTACTTTGTACACGTCTATCTTTCCGGCATATTTCTCAGCAATCTGCTCCACGCGCGGTGCCGTCATCTTGCAGGGACCGCACCATGTGGCATAGAAGTCGATGAGGGCGGGACGCTGTCCCTCAAACACCCAATCGTTGGGATGGAGGTCGGTGTTCATCACTTTCTGTTTGAACTCATCGAGTGTCAATTCTTTTACATTCATAGTTTTATTCTCCTTTTCTTTTTGTTGCTGTTCATGCGTTGTCGTCTTGGTTTGTTGCGATGGCCGGCTTGCACCGTTGCAACTTGTCATGATGAGCAGCATGGCAGCGATTAATAAACCGTATTTCTTCATATTAGTTTCCTTTGGAAAACGTTGCAAAGATAGGATGAAATCTTCAAACCAAGAAATTTCCAAAGGAAAATAAATATCATTTAACCTTCGTTATGTTTTCTGCGTATTTCAATGATGGAGAACGAACGACCGGGGCCTGCCCGCAGTGAGTCTGCGTTTGGGTCCCGGTCGGATGAGAGCGTGTTGTCTTACTTAAAGTCTTTGGCAGCGGACTGCCTGTAGCTTTGCATGCTGTGGCAATGTCCTATTGTTGCTATGACATTGCCACAACGTTGCCATGTTATGATCATTGGCATAGCCTTATATGGCTATGGCCACAAGTCTGTTAATAGCCTGGGTTCTGCATGGCTTCCTTTTCCTTGTCGCTGAGAGCCTGTCCGTTGGCATTCGTAATGCCGTCGAGGAATGACTGCGGGATGGGACGGAAGTAGTGCTTGGCGGGATCGAAGGTGCCCTGACCGAGAGTGGAAGCACAGTTGAAAGCTTTCCAGCGCGCCTCCAGGGTCTTGGTGCGAGCAAGGTCTTCCCAGCGCTGACTTTCACCGATAAGCTCACGTGTGCGCTCGTCGAGGATGAAGCACATCACCTTTTGTGCATCCGTAGTGCAGCCCAATGCCTCGTAGATTGGCATATCAACTGTGCTGTTGAGTATGTCGTTGAGCGAGTTGAGGTGCATCTTACTCTTGGTTGAGGCTGTGGTCTCGGGGATGTTGTTTGACTCATAATAAGTATTCGTCTCGCAGTAGATGGGGCACTCCGTTCCTGCTCTTCCGGCGGTACCGCCTGAGCAGTAAGGATTGTTTTTGTAGGCCTGACCACCATCCACATGCTTTGCACGGTCTTCTCCCTCGTCATATCCGGCACGGTCGCGCACCATGTTCAGGTAAGTGATGGCATCGTCGTATTTGCCCTGGCGTGCATAAGCTTCTGCCACCATGAGCACGTCATCGGCCGAGCGGGCGATGATGGCGTCGCGGGTGCCAAACTGAGAGTTGTAGCTGTTGCGGTATCCGTCACGGAACTTGCTCAGGGCTACACTGCGGTTGATGGCCGGCATGAGGTTGTAGTAGTTGCCTGTGGTCTTGTCCTTGGCGATGTTCCAACTGAACTTCTCACCTTTATAATAGCGGATGTACGTATGCTGCGGTTCGAGCACGCCATTCTTGAGCACGCCGAGTTCCGACTTCTTGCCGTTCTCGTCGGTGAAGCGGTCGTCTCCGGGGTTGTTGACAATGTACTTCACGCCGATCTCTCCGCCTTTGAAACGCTTGTCGCCAACGGCTTTGCCACTGGGCAGGTAAGCGGCATCCTCGTCGGTGTAGGCAGGAGCGCCCTTGCTGCTGTTGCAGTTGTAGGTAGTGATGAAGCTCTTCCAGAAGCGTGAGTCGTTGACGCGGTCGAACACCTGCATGGAATACTCCGTAGCGCTGACATAGCTGAACTCGCGGTCGCCGGAGATGTCACGGATGCATCCGCTGAGGTTCTGGTAGACAGAGGGGTAGTAGAGGTGCATCTGGTTGCCGAATCGGCCCCACGTGTCGGCATCGTCGGAGAACTGTGCGGCAAGCACCACCTCGCTGACCTTTTCGTTGTCGCCATTGGCTTTCTGATAATCCCAGAGGTTGACGAAGTCCTTGCAGAGCGGATGAGCGGCGATGACCTCCTTGCCATACTTGATGACGTCGTCGAGGTCTGCGCTCTTGTAGGCTGCGTTCCATTCGTCGTAGAGCTCGCTGGCCCGGAAGAGGTGTGCCTTGGCCAGGAAGTGGGCTGCGGCGCTCTTGGTGATGCGTCCGGTCTGTGCGGCCTTGTCGGGCAACAGGTTGTAGGCCTGCTCGAAGTCAGCGATGATCTGCTTGTAGCAGTCTTCGAGCGAGTTGCGGGTGAAGTAGGTCTCTACCCCTGTAGAGGGGGTGAGCTTCAAGGGCACACCGCCAAACTGCTTGACCAGCTCGAAGTAGGCGTAGGCGCGCAGGAAGTAAGCCTCGCCCAGGCGCGTGTTGTAGTTCTCGCTGTTCTTATTATAGTACAATGGGATGTTGTTGATTAAGATGTTGGCAGGTTCCACCAGACCATACATGTTGTCCCACATGGGTTGGTTGGCACCCGTCTCACTGGAGTTGAGTGAGGAGGAGTAAGCGTTCCATCCGGTCATGTTGTTGGCACCTGATGTAAACTCGTCGACACCCATGTTGTAGCATTCGATGGCCCATATATAGTTGAATTTGAACTTCAGCTTGGTGTAAGCGCCTGTCATCAGTTCGTCAAGTCCATCTTGAGTCTTATAGGTGTCCATGCTCTTCTGGGTGATGAGTTTCTCGTCGAGGAAACTGTCACTGCAGGAGGTGATGCCCAGCGTGGCGGTTGCTGCAATGGCAAGTGCCACAATATATGATTTCTTCATTTTCGTTACTTCTTTAAAAGACTAAAATCCAATGTTTAAACCGATCACCCAGCTGCGTATTGTCGAGAAGGCGCCGTAGCTGCGTGTGTTGTTGTCATAGTTCATCAAGTCGGTGTCCAGCCAGTCACACTTTCTGTAGATAGTGAACGGGTTCTGTGCCTGCACATACAGCTTGAGCGAGGTGAGGCCTGTGCTCTTGAGCTGGCGTGGTGTGAAGTTGTAACCCAGGGAGATGTTTCTCATCTTGATGTAAGAACCGTCCTGATAGTTCATGGCGCCTGAGTAAGGATCGGCGGCACCTATGCCGTTGATACCCGGAGCGTAGTACTCTGCATTCTCGTTTGAGCCGGCCACGAAGTAGTCCACCTTACGCATCATGTACATACCGCCGAGGGTCTCAGCACCTTTGGTAACGGTGAACTTCCAACGGCTGTAGATGAAGAAGGACAGATCCCAGTTTTTGTAGCTGAAGGTGTTGTGCCAGCCGGCCGACCAGCGCGGACGTACTTTTCCTACGATCTGACGGTCGTTGGCGTCGATTTTGCCATCGGGGTTCGCGTCCTTGATCTTGATGTTACCCGGCTTGGCATTGTACTTGGCAGCTTCTTTGGCCTCGGATGTCTTCCAGATGCCGTCGTAGACGTAGTCGTAGTACACGCCGATCTCCTTGCCGACGAACCAGCGGTTGTTGACGTCTTCCTTCACGCCATTGGCCAGAGCCTTGATCTTGTTGCGGTCGAGTGACCAGGTAAGGGTCGTGTTCCAGGTGAAGTCTTTGGTCTTGACGGGGATGGCGTTGAGCTGAAGGTCAATACCCCATCCGGAGGTCTTGCCTACATTGGCGAAAGTTGAAGTATAACCGGTGAGAGAAGGGATGCTCATTGCCATGAGCAGGTCTTTGGTGGAGTTGGTATAGACATCGACGCTACCATTGATACGTCCGTCGAGGAATCCGTAGTCGAGACCGAAGTTCCACTGATAGGTCTTCTCCCAGCCGAGGTTGGAGTTAGCCATCTTGTTAGGATTCTTGGCCGATGGGTCAGAAGGTACCGAGCCGGCCTGCGACTCCTTTGTGCCCCAGTTGTAGTAGAGGGTCTGTACGGCACCCTTTGTGCCGTAGATGTCGATGGCGTAGTTGCCGGAGACACCCCAGCCCACACGCAGCTTGAGTTGGCTAAGCCAGTTGGCCGTGTTCTTCATGAAGCTTTCCTGGTCGATTCTCCATCCCAGTGAGAACGAGGGGAAGCTGGCCCACTTGTGATGCTCGGCCAGACGGGAGCTGCCATCCCAACGGATGCTGGCAGTGGCGAGGTACTTGTCCTTATAGTTGTAGTTGCCACGGATCATGTAAGATGCCAGTTGGTCTTCGGTCAGGCCTGTAGAGTAACTCAGTGGGTCGGCCAGCGAACTGGTATTGTACCACAACTCGTCCGACGTGGCCACGTTGGCCTTGATGAAGCCCGACTCGTAGTGTGTCTTGGAAGCACTCTGCAAGAGCGTCACACCGATGTGGTGGTCCTTGGCGATGGTCTTGTTGTAGTAGATCAGGTTATCGAGCACCCATGCTACGTTCTGATAAGGATTGTACTGGGCGACGTTGTTGCCCTTGCCGTTGATCGACTCCTTGGCATAGGCAATACCAAGACGATAGTACTGCAGTTCGGGACCGAACTGTATGCGGTAGGTCAGACCGTCGAGCGGCTGCCAGATTTTTCCGAAATCCAACTGCGCGTAGGCAGAGCCGTTGATACGGAAGTTGCGGCGCTTGTTGGTGGTATATTTCAATTCGTCGATCGGGTTCTCCAGCGTGTTGTTGTAAGCAAACGGAGTTGTCACCACGTCGCCGTTTTCATCGTAAGGCACTGTCCAAGGAATCATGCCCCGCATGGCGCTGTAGTAGCTGCCCGAGCCGGTGACACTGGCTGCGAAGTTGTAGCCATAGTTCTGGTCACCGTAAGAGGCGTTCATGGTGATGCCCATGAGGAAGTAGCGCAGCGGCTTGATCTCGACAGAGGTGTTCATGGTGAAGCGCTTGAACGACTGCCCTTTCTCAACGCCTTTCTGGTTGAGGTAGCCGAACGAGCCATAGGCCTTTACCTTATCGGTGCCTCCGCTGACGCTCAGCGTGTGCTCAGAGGTGATGCCGGTCTGCTTTGCTTTGCTGGCCCAGTCGTAGCTGCCCACGAGCTCGGGATGGTAGACACCGCCGACCCAAGCCTGGTCGATGTTCTTCCAGCCTGCTGACGACCCAAAGAACTTGTAGTCGAGGTCGTAGCTGGGTGCGAAATCACCCGTGCCGTAGCTGCCGGCGTTGTAATAGGCCTGACGGGCATAGTCGATCCATTCGGAGGCACTCATGTATTTGGCCACGTCGGAAAGATTGGAGAAGGTCACCGTTCCTGAGTAGTTCAGTTTCACGGCACCGTCCTTGCCTTTCTTTGTCGTGACGAGGATGACACCATTGGCACCGCGTGCACCATAGACAGCGGTGGCGGAGGCGTCCTTGAGCACTTCAATGCTCTCGATGTCCTGTGGGTTGATGCCATCGATGCCGTTGTTCTGGATGATCATGCCATCTACCACATAGAGTGGTGACGAACTGGCGTTGATGGAACGTTGGCCACGGATGTTGATGTTGCCCACGGTACCGGGTCGCTGCGAGTTGGTGATGTCGACACCGGCCGTCTTACCCTGCATGCCCTCGAAGGCATTGGTGACTGGCATCTCGGTGAGTTGCTTGCTGTCGATGTGTGCCAGGGCACCCGTCACATCGCTCTTACGCTGTACGCCGTAGCCCACGACCACTACCTCGTTGAGGGCGAGGTGGTCTTCCTTGAGCACGACTTTCATTTCGGGTTGACCTGTGAAGGTGATGTGCTGTGTGACAAAGCTCACGTAAGAGATGTTGATTTTCGCGTTCTTGGGCACGTTGTTGATGGTAAAGTTACCGTTGAGGTCGGTCACGGTACCGTTGCTCGTGCCGTCCACGATAACACTTGCGCCCATGATAGGCTCCCCTTGCTCGTCGGTTACAGTTCCCCTCACCTTACTCTGGGCTGACGCGTACAGGGCGGCCGTGAGGAAAACTACCATCATCAACGCACGTGTGAACCATGTACACTTAGGATTAAATCCTATGAATCTGAATTGATGCTTACACATAGCTTTTGCTTTTAGGATAGTTTAAGTGATTAATGTTTTAGCTGTTGCGGTGTCGGCTGAACAGGCCTCTGTCTGTCCGACTCCGTTTCTTGAGTGCAAAATTATATAAAATTGACATAAATCAACTTTAATTTATGATATAATACCTTCGCTTTTTGATATGGAGGTATGTTAAAGCCCGTAAGGATGACGTTGACCATGATTGTCCTAAAAACTGACAATAATTTAACATTTGGGAACGATGCTGTTTTGTGTTAAATTGTCTTTAATCGTTTGTTTCGTAGGGTGATTTGTGACCCAACAGTGGTGTATCCATCGGCTTTTCGGCGGGAAAGCAGTGGCTTTTCGGCGAAGAGCCGGTGGCATCCCGCCGAAGGGGCAATGGCGTTTCGGCAGGATAGTGGTGCGATATGGGCGATATCGTGGCCATCTTTTGTGTTTTTTGAGATTGGATCTCTGTGATATTTACGTATATGCCTATAAATCATTAATTTATAAAATCGCTCAAGAATGCGTTATTTTTGGGCAGAGGGACGGTTGATTGAAAATGACGCCGTTTTGAGAGAGTGGTTGTAAAGTATTTTTCCCTTGGCTATGCGTCACCCTATATTTCCCCCAACCCTACATAACAGATTGATAATCTACCATATTAATTTGTTCATACAATAAGATGACGAAGTCAGGGAGAATATTGGCCGTCCTGCGCTGAGCTGCCGCTTCAGATATAAAAGATGGATGAAAAGCTTGTATATCTCGTCTATTTTCACGAACTTTGCAAGTGGCAGTGCGTCTTGCTGTCAAATGGCGCCTCACCGCTGCTACGCTTAAAGTCAAGTGAAAAATCTATGATGAAACCATTGTACCTTCTTCTTTTTTGCATTGGTTGTCTGTCGGCTGTTGCCCAGCCTAAGCCTATGCGTCAACAATCATACTGGCCGGAAGGCAACGAGATAGTATGCGTCAATGGCAACAACCGCTACACGCGCGCCTTGTATGGCAGTCACTCGCTGTTCCGTTTAGAGACGAGCGACCGTCCGGTCTTTGCCACGTTTGACAAGCGTCATAACCGAAATGTCCGCTTTTGGTTGGTCAACAATGCCAGCGGGCAGACCTTGGCTCTTGACAGCACCACCTACTGTAAGGCTTATTATAAAGGTGGTGTCCGGCGTTATGAGCTCCGGGATGCATCATGGGGTGGGGGTGTGCTTACCGTGGAGGTGATAGCCTCACTTGATGCGGAACAGGCGTTATGGCGGTTTACAGTGAAGGGCTTTGCTGATGCCGTTAGCCTGAGCTATGCAGTCGCTCCGACGCGTCGCATGAAGATGGCCCGCGATGGTGATCTTGGACTGGAACCGCGTGAGAGCTACGATGCCGACCCGCATGCCATGCCGGTGACGGGCCGGTGTAGTCCCGATGACTGCCTGTTGCTGGTCAATGGGGAAGACAGTCTGAGGGTGCTTGGTGGCAAGCGGGGACAGACTGCGTTTGAAAAGGAACTTAATGCCATCGGCAAACGGATGAGCCGTCTGGAGTTTTCTACCCCTGATCTATACCTCAATCCCATTGGTCGCAACCTGGTGGCCGCCACCGATGGCATGTGGGATGGAGAGACATGGTTGCATGGCTGCATCGGATGGCGCATGCCTCTACCGGGCTGGCGTGCTGCTTATGCGGGTGATGTCACGGGCTGGACCGACCGCGCCGAGCGGCATTTCAATGCTTATGCCGAGAGTCAGGTGACCGGTGTGCCGCCCGTCTATCCGCATCCCACCCAGGACGAAGCCAACAACCTGGCTCGTGGCGTAGAGAAATGGGGTACGCAGATGTACTCCGATGGGTATATCTGCCGGTCGCCTCACAACAACCATCAGATGCATCACTACGACATGAATCTGAGTTACATCGACGAACTGCTCTGGCATTTCTCCTACGATGCCGACACGGCCTACATGAGACGTATGTGGCCCGTGCTGACGCGTCATCTGGCTTGGGAGAAACGCAACTGGGATCCTGACGGTGACCATCTCTACGATGCTTATTGCTGCATATGGGCCAGTGATGCGCTATGGTACAATGGTGGTGCGGTGACCCATAGCTCGGCCTATAACTACCGTGCCAACCTGCTTGCTGCACGCATCGCCGAGCTCATCGGTGAGGACGGTCGTCCCTACCGTGAGGAGGCCAACGCCATTCTCGAAGCCCTTAACAGTCGGTTGTGGCTCAGTGACGCCGGTCACTGGGCAGAATATCAGGATCTCATGGGCCTGCGCCGGCTTCATCGCAGTGCGGCGCTGTGGACCATCTACACGCCTATCGACTGCGGCGCGTGCTCACCCGAACAGGCTTGGCGCGCTACGGCGTATGTGGAACGGTCCATCCCCCACATACCCGTGACGTTCTCACAGCCACGGGAAGAGATGCCGCGTGTGGAACAACCGCTTTATACCTTGTCGACGACCGACTGGCTCCCTTATGACTGGAGTACGAACAACGTGGCTCATGAGGAAGTGATGAACATGGCGCTGGCGTTCTTTGAGGCCGGTCGCAACGAGGCGGGCTACTGCTTGCTCAAGGCTGACGTCATGGATGGAATGTATCTTGGACAGAGCCCCGGCAACTTTGGACAGATCAGTTATTACGACAAGGCACGTGCGGAGGCTTACCGTGATTTCGCCGACAACATCGGCATCACGTCCCGTGCCATGGTCTGCGGACTGTTTGGTGTGCGCCCTGATGCGCTCTATGGGCAGTGCATTGTGCAACCCGGCTTCCCCGAGCGTTGGGACAGCGCCAGCTTCCATGCTCCCTATCTCTCCTACCGTTACAAGAAGCAGGGCAACAAAATGGTCCTGCGTGTGGCACAGCGTTTTAGCCAACCATTGAAAATCGTCTTCCGCTATAGTCTTGGCGACGGGCGCTTCGCAGAGGTGGAGGGTACCGCAGACTCAGTGCAGACCCTTGTGCTCAACCTCCCCATGAGCAAGGGCGGAGCCATGACCGAACAAGTCAGCATCCCTGTCAGAAAGTCTGTCGATCTGGAACGTGCCGGACTGCTGGCCGACAGGGCCGTGAGCCGGAAGAAGTGCATGGTGAAGATAAACTATAACGCTCGGGTAGATAAGGTGTTTCAGCAGGAATATCGGTCACCGCGTCCGCCTTACACCTCACTGGAAATTCCCAAACAAGGCATCGGACAGTGGTGTCAGCCCAAACGTATGGTGGCCCTTAACGACTCCGGTTTCCGCGCGAAGATTACGGACAACATCTTCCGTACTCCGATTGGCGTTGACTTTGCCTCACCCAAGGAAGGCGATAATATCTGCTTCACCTCACTCTTCGATAATTATCCTGATTCTGTCGTCGTTCCTTTGAAGGGAAAGGCTCAGCGGCTGTGGCTGTTGATGGCAGGCACCACCAATAACATGCAGAGCCGGATAGACAACGCCATTGTGACGGTCACTTATCAAGACGGCTCATGCGATACCCTTCACTTGGAAAATCCCATCAACTGGTGTCCGGTAGAGCAGGACTATTATGTTGACGGCCTTGCGTTTCAGGCAGCTCCGTTGCGTCCTTACCGTGTGCATCTCGGCAGTGGTCTGGTGTCGCGCGACCTATATCGCAGGCTGCATCTGAATGGCATCACCCGACATGTGGCAGGAAACGCCGACAGCGCCGAACCCAATATCATACCGGACGGGGCCGCAGAGATATTGTCGATGAAGTTGGACAGCTCCAGGCGGCTCAAGCATCTCTGCTTGCGAACATTGTCCAATGAGGTTGTCGTGGGACTGATGGCCGCGACCTTGGAGAGATAAGCCACGAAAGAGGAAAATTTATTGTCTTTGCAAAAACTTAGCACCCGATAAACCCTGTGGATTTAGTTTTATAACCAAAACCAAGAAAACCCTTTGTGCCAGCGTCAAGGGCCAAAGCCCTTTGTCTTTGGTGGCCACCAAACGTCAAATCCTCCTCCGTCGGATAATGACGCTGACACAAAGAAAAACCTTAAAAACACAGCCCTATCCGTTTCTTTATCGATTAGCCTTTAGATGCATACAACTATTACAGAGTTGTTGCTAAATACCAGTCAAACCAAGAAGCTTTCACCACAGATCTCGCACGTTGTCTCGGTGGACTGTAGCAACATCCTGGCGCTCTCGTAGAGCAGACGGAGGAACTCTGTCACGGCTTTGCGCTGGTAGACACCGTTGAGCGATAGGATAGATGTAGGCAGCAGCACCTTCTCGTCTAAGTCGATGCGCACGATGCCGCGGACGGCCAGCGTGGCGGCATCGGGGAGAATGCTCACCCATCGTCCGCTGCGTACCATATAGATAATGTGTGAGAGGTCATCGATCTCAACGGCTGGTTGGATGACGGTGTGTTGTCGGTCAGCTTCCTTGTCGAGTTGCTGCCTCACGAAGAGCCGTTCGCTGGGAAGCACCAATGGCTGGCGGGCTAGCTGGGCAACGCTGATGCTCTGCCTGGTGCTTAGCGGATGCCGCTCGTTGACGATGGCACAGAGTCGGGTGGCAAAGAGCGGTTGCTCATGAAGGTCCTGAGGTTTGACGGAGGATGAGAATGTCATGGCGATGTCGATGTCGTGCTGTCTCAGATGGTCGGGTAGGAGCGGTGCACCTCTTTGAAAGAGATGTATGCTGACGTGCGGATAGAGCCGGTTGTATTCTGTCAGCACCTCCGTGAGCAGAGCAGAGAGTCCCAGTCCGCTTGCGATGCCAATGTTGACAGATCCAGTCTTCAGACTGTTGATGTCATCCAGCCGTTGCAGTGCCTGCCGTTCATCTTCCAGCAGCCGTTGCGCGTCTTCGAGAAACAGTGTGCCCTCTGTGGTGAGCTGTATGTGCTTCCCGATGCGGTGGAAGAGCGCGACGCCAAGCTCCGTCTCCAGTTGTTTCACTTGTTGCGAGAGCGTGCTCTGCGTGATGTTGGACAGTTTGGCGGCTTCTGTGAAACTCAACGTCTTTGCTGCATTGACAAAATAGCGTAGTTGCCTGATCTCCATAATCTCTGTGTATTTGTAGTGCAAAGATAAGATTTTCTCCGGATGTATTGACAAATGTATTGATAAAATCGATGAATAATATTGAAACCAACCTTACATCTTCGTTTGATGGTCAGAGAATGCTTCGTAATTTTGCAGCGTAAAATAAAACAAACGAATATCAGATATGGCAAAGACATTGACAAAAGACATGACCGTCGGCTCTATGGTAGCCGAGGACTTCAAGAGAGCAGAGGTTTTTGAACACCTCGGCATAGACTATTGCTGCCATGGCAGTGACACACTGGAGGCTGCTTGTGCCAAGCAGAATCTCAAGCCGGAGGATGTGCTGGACCGCCTGGATCGCAATACGGAGACCACAACCGGCTCGCTCGATTTCTCTGCATGGCCATTGGACTTGCTTCTTGACTACGTGCTGAAGAAGCATCATCGCAACTTCCACCTCCATCACGAGGCATTGATGCAGTTGGTGGAGAAGGTGGAGAGAGCCCATGGTGGCAGACATCCCGAGTTGCACGAGGTGAAGGCAGCCGTCGCCGAGTCGTTTGCGGAGCTCGACAGCCACTTTGCCAAAGAGGAGCAGGTGCTCTTCCCGCAGCTCTATGAGATGTATGAGGCTCAGGAGCAGCATCGTGAGGCTGCACCGTTCCATTGCGGAAGCATCGCCTTCCCTATTCGCCAGATGATGTTGGAGCATGACACCACAGGTGAGGCTTGGCAGCATATCTCGGCTCTGACCGAGGACTTCACTACACCGGCCGATGGTTGTGCCTCGTACCGGGAGATGAACCGTGAGCTCTATCAGTTCTTTGAGGACCTGAAGGAGCATATTTCCTTAGAGAACAACCTTATTTTCCCCGGCTTCCTGAAGATGGAGCAACAGCCAACAAACGAATAAAATATAAATCAACAATTAGATATGGAAAACCAAATGTTCTGTTTCCAGTGTCAGGAAACAGCTTGTGGAACAGGATGCGTCCTTCGTGGCGTATGTGGTAAGCAACCGGCAACAGCCCATCTGATGGACCTGCTTTTGTATGCTCTCAAGGGCGTGGGTACTGTGGCCACTGCTTTAAGAAAGCAGCAAGTGGTAGTCCCGGAGAAGGCGACTACCGTCATCGTGGATGGTCTCTTCTCTACCATTACAAATGCCAACTTCGATGATGCCAGCATCTCCGACAAGATCACCGCAGCCTTGACTGTGAAGAAGGAGTTGGTGGCATTGGCACAGAAGAATAATGTCGCACTGCCTCAGTCCGACGTGGTGACCTTCGATGTGGCACCGGCTGACTATGAGTCATTTGGCAAGGGCGTGGGCATTCTGCAGGAGGAGGATCTCAACCTGAGGTCCTTGAAGGAGCTGACCATGTACGGCTTGAAGGGTATGGCTGCTTATTATGAGCATGCCAGCCGTTTGAACCATACCGAAGAGGACATTGCCGTATTCATGGAGCGTGCCCTGGCTACTATTGCCCGGACCGATGCCGGTCAGCAAGAGTTGCTCGACCTTGTGATGGAGACCGGCCAGTATGGTGTGAAGGTGATGGCTCTGCTCGATAAGGCCAATACCGACAGCTACGGCCGTCCTGAGGTGACCCATGTCAATATTGGAGTCGGTAAGCGTCCGGGTATCCTCATCAGTGGCCACGACCTGAGAGACATTGAGCAACTGTTGGAGCAGACTCAGGGAACGGACGTGGATGTGTACACCCATGGTGAGATGCTGCCTGCCCACTATTATCCGAGGCTCAAGAAGTATTCCAACCTTGTGGGCAACTACGGCAATGCATGGTGGAAGCAGAAAGAGGAGTTCTCTCATTTCAATGGTCCTATCGTCTTTACGACCAACTGCATCGTGCCGCCTTCGCCCAAGTCCAACTACAAAGACCGCGTGTTCACTGCCAATTCCACCGGTTATCCCGGTTGGAAGCACATCGCTACCGACGCGAACGGCCACAAGGACTTCTCTGAGGTGATAGAGATGGCCCGCCACTGTGAGGCTCCTGAGGCATTGGAGCAGGGCGAGATCATCGGTGGCTTCGCCCATGACCAGGTGTTCGCCCTGGCCGACAAGGTTGTGGAGGCTGTGAAGAGCGGCGCCATCAGAAAGTTTGTTGTGATGAGCGGTTGCGACGGTAGAATGAAGAGTCGCAGCTATTACGCTGACTTTGCACAGTCGCTGCCGAAAGATGTGGTGATCCTCACCTCCGGTTGCGCTAAGTATAAGTACAACAAACTGAACCTCGGCGATATCAATGGCATTCCCCGCGTCCTCGATGCCGGTCAGTGCAACGACAGCTACTCTTGGGTGGTTGTGGCCCTGAAGCTGAAGGAGATCTTTGGTGTGGATAGCGTCAACGACCTTCCTATTGTCTTCAACATCGCATGGTATGAGCAGAAGGCAGTCATCGTATTGCTGGCGCTGCTGAGCCTTGGTGTGAAGAATATCCACATCGGTCCCACACTGCCCGCTTTCGTCTCTCCGGATGTGCTGAAGGTGCTGCAGGATGGTTTCGGTCTGGGTACCATCACTACAGTAGATGAAGATATCCAGAAAATGATTGGTTAACAATTGATATATATTTGTGTTTGTGTTGTGACGGCTCCACTCAAAAAGTGGGGCCGCTTTTTTATTTGATAATCTCGTTTGAATCTTGTCACTTCGGATATTTTTGAGTAGCTTTGCAAAGATAAATACTAAACATTCATAATCTATGCTGCTGTCTCGTTTGTTTGACTTTATAGCCCCACGCTATTGCTGCGTATGCGGCAGCAGGCTGACGGCGGAGGAACGCGTGTTCTGTGCGGGTTGTTGCTTGGACCTGCCACTTACCGAGTTTCTTGATCATCCTTATGACAACGTGATGGCAAAGACATTTTGGGGACTCATTCCTCATTTCGAGCGTGCTTATGCGCTGGTCTATCACGTGCCGCATACCCGTTCTGCTTCGATGGTCTATCAGCTCAAATACAACAACCGTCCCGACATCGGTGATAATCTGGGATGGCTGATGGCGGATAAGATGGCTGCCAAAGGCTTTTTCGAAGGCATCGACGCTGTCGTCCCCGTGCCACTGGCCCCTGTCCGTATACGGCAACGTGGCTATAACCAAAGTGAGTGTTTGGCATATGGCATCTGCCGTAGGACGCACCTGCCCCTGTGGGACGATGTTGTGGGCCGTAAATATTATGCGGCCAGTCAGACAGACAAGAACCGTTGGCAACGGCTGGATAATGTGACGGATGTGTTTGAACTGACCAATGGCTCCCGGCTTCGTGGGCGTCATGTATTGATTGTTGACGACGTGGTGACCACCGGGGCTACAGTGTGTGCTTTGGCCAAACAATTGCAGCTCGTGGATGATGTGCATATCAGTGTCGCCAGTATTGCCTTTGCCGGAGAAGTAATATAAGCTGGCAAAGAGTACGTTGTGGCATCTGGGGCAAAGTAACGGTGAGGAAACCAGAAAAAGGGGCGCGCCTATTTCTTCTTTATTTTTTTTCTTCCTTTTTCTTTTGTTGTTTCATTGCTTTGTCTTATTTTTGCGGAGTAATAACCATTAACTAAGAATCTGCTATGGACAACAATTCACACATCTTAATGAACATGAATCCTGTCGTGGCTTATCTACAGAAGGCACCGAAGGACTTTACAATGGAGGACATCATCCGGCTAATCAAGTTCAAATCTATACAAATGGTGAACTTCATGTATCCCGGTGGTGACGGAAAACTGAAAACGCTGAACTTCGTCATTACCAACGAGGCTTACCTGCGTACGATATTGAGTTGTGGGGAACGTGTCGACGGCTCGTCACTCTTCGAGTTTATTCAAGCCTCGAGCAGTGACCTGTATGTCATGCCCCGTTTCTCCACCGCGTTCATCGATCCTTTTGCCGAGATTCCAACACTCTGCATGCTCTGTTCGTTCTTTGACAAAGACGGCCATCCATTGGAGAGTGCACCGGAATATACGTTGCGAAAGGCCGTGAAAACGCTTTGCGACTGTCAGGGACTCGACTTTTGGGCAATGGGCGAATTGGAGTATTACGTGATCAAGCCTTCGGCTGAGACGTTCCCGGCACAGGAGCAGCATGGCTATCACGAGAGTGCTCCCTACGCCAAAGCCGGTGATTTCCGTACGCGCTGCATGATGCTGATAGCCCAAGCAGGAGGCATCATCAAGTATGGTCATAGTGAGGTGGGCAACTTCACCAAGGACGGACTTACCTATGAGCAGAATGAGATAGAGTTTCTGCCGGTGCCGGCCGAACAGGCTGCCGATGAACTGCTGATTGCAAAGTGGATCATCCGCAATGTAGGTTATCGTGAGGGTTACAATGTGACATTTGCTCCGAAGATTACGACGGGTGAGGCAGGCAGCGGCCTTCACTTCCATATACAGTTGCGAAAGGAAGGCCGCAACGTGCTGGTGGAGAACGGGCGACTGAGCGACACGGCGCGCAAGGCCATCGCGGGGTTGCTCGACGTAGCTCCGGCCTTGACGGCCTTTGGCAACAAGAATCCTACTTCTTACTTCCGTCTGGTGCCTCACCAGGAAGCACCCACCAATGTCTGTTGGGGCGACCGCAACCGGTCAGTACTCGTTCGCGTTCCATTGGGTTGGACTTCGGGCGTGGATATGTGTCATAAGGCCAATCCTGAGGAGCCGGAACGCAACTACGACACGAGTGGTAAGCAGACCTTTGAGATAAGGTCGGCCGATGGTTCTGCCGACCCTTATCAGATGTTGGCAGGCATCTGCGTGGGACTGTTGCACGGATTGGAGATGACGAATGCCTTGGAGATGGCCGACCACACCTATGTAGCAGTGAATATTCACGACAAAGCCAATGAGAAGAGGCTGGCCGAGCTCAAGTCCTTGCCCGACAGTTGTGCGGCTTCGGCCGACTGTCTGGAGAAGCAACGTGAGGTCTTCGAGCGTTATGGCATCTTCTCAAAGGCGATGATCGATGGTGTCGTCAGGCAGTTGCGGAGTTACAACGACCGTACGTTGCGCCATGATGTAGCCCTGCACCCGGAGGAAATCGCCAAGTTGGTGCACAAATACTTCCAGTGTGGTTAGAGGATATATCAAAATTGGAGAAGTTCAGAAGTCCGGAAGTTCAGAAGTCCAGTCAAATGCATAAGTATCTGATAATAAGGTATCATTATAGTAATGACAGAACTCCGGAGCTTCTGAGCTCCCGGACTTCTCCAATTTTGATACACCCTCATGTCGCACCACTGTTCTCCACCTCGCCGAAGGCTACCCTTTTCTGTTATCCTTCCTGTGTTTTGTGTAAGTCAGACTACGCCCGTATATCGTGCCATAGGCGGGGTGGCAACGGCTATTTGGAAGATTGCGATGTCTTGGGATGGTCGGCAGGGGTCGCTCCAATGATATCCTTGTATTGCATCAGATAGGTATCGTATTGCGTGTAGAATGGATGGAAGGGAGCGGGCAGTATGTCCGGGTTGGCAAAGGGACGTGGTGTGGTGCCGGCTTCTGTCGTTTGCATTTGGAACGTCCCCTTCAGTGTGCCAATACGATTGCTCCACACGGGGAAGGCGGTGACGGCAAACTTCGGGCCCTCGCCGGCCACGGCGGCATTGACGGTGACGACGATGCCCCGGTCGGTCTGCTCGAAGTTGACGTTGAGGCCACGCCCGGTGATGAGCACGCCACGACCGTCTTTGTCGCTCAGCCAACAAGCTTCCACGTCCATGTGGTTGCCTTCGAAGTAGAGGTCACCCTTTTGCATTGACCAGATGCCGTAGCGTCCGGCTTGCTTGCGACCGGGGTAGGTTGGGTAGGGACCGCGGCCGATCCACTGCACGCGGTCGATGCCCTTGTCGAGCAGATAGGCCACGCCGACCTCGGAGAGGAAGCGCTTGGTGGTGTCGGGCGTGAGCACATAGTTCATGGTGTTTCCCTTCTGTGTGACCTCTGCCTTGACGTAGGGATTGTTCAGCGGCTGCAAGTAGCGCTCAATGCGCGTCTGCTTCACGCGGATGTTCTCAGCCAGTGTCACTTTGCGTCCCACGCGCACAAGCGGCCCTTGCTGCACCAGGCTGGTCAGAGGCAGCTGGGTATCGCTGACGGTGACGGGTGCGTCTTGCAGCTTCAGCGACTGGCGGAGCAGCGTCAGCCCTTGGCGGTTTTGGATGTCGAACTGCAGCAGCGCCAGCGTGCCGTGGCGTGGTGTGGGCAGCGAGAGCGGATAGGCGACGGTCTCGTGCGGCGGACAGTCGGGCGAGAACGCTCCCGTGGCCACGGTGTCGCGGTCCTGCGTGAGTGCCCAGTGGAAGGTGACGTTGTCCTTGAGGTTGATGAAGTCGTAGCGGTTGCGTACATGCAGGGTGCCGGTGAACGTCGTATCGGTGATGGCTGCCTGAGCATAGTTATGTTGCAGCTCGTAGTAGTTGGGCAGCGGCGTGCGGTCGGCATAGAGCAGTCCGTCGGTGCCCTGGTTGCCGTTCATCTCGAAGCCACCGTGAGGCGAAGTGAACACGCGCTCCTCATAGCCGTAGGGATTGGACCGCTCCGCCTTGAAGGGCATGCCCTGGTCCACCCATTCCCACACGCTGCCGCCTGCGATCGCCGGCGTCTTTTCGATGATCTCCCACTGCCGGTCGTGGTCCTCAAAGGAGATGCCGAGGGTGTGGAGATATTCCGTGAAGATGACCGGGCGGTCGGCATGCTGGTAGAAACCGCCCACCTGCCCTGTTGTGGGATAGTGGGGCGCATAGATGTCGGCCACCGTGGGGAAGTTCTTGAAGTCGTAGGCGCGGAAGGTGCTGCCCCTCTCGGGATAACAGATGTAGCGCGTGGTGTCGAGTTGCTTGACATACTCGCCAAGACGTACACAGCTCTTGGGGAAGGGGTTTTCGTTGCCCAGGCTCCATATCAGCACCGAGGGATAGTTCTTGTGGCGGTAGATGGTAGCGCGGGCGCGGGCGCAGAGGTTGCTGTAATACGACGTGTCGGAGAGATGCTTGGCACCGCGACTGCCGAAGGGCACCTCGCAGATGACGTAGAAGCCGAGTGAGTCGCAGAGCTCATAGAAGCGTGGCTCACGAGGATAGTGGCTGGTGCGGATGTAGTTGATGTTGGCTGCCTTCATCAGCCTCATGTCTTTCAGCGTGAGTGTGTCGCCGATGACCTTGACCGTGCGCGGGTCGGTGGCATGGCAGGTCACGCCGCGGAACTTGATGGGTTGTCCGTTGAGCTTCAGCACTTTGCCTTCATCGATTCTCAGCTCTCTCAGTCCAATCTTCTGCGTAAAGGTCTGTAGTATTCCCTTCTTGTCTCTGACGTTCACACGCAGTGTATAGAGATAAGGGGTCTCGGCGGTCCATAGCTTTGGGGACGCAATCTTTTGGTTGGGAGAAGTTGTCACCACTCGTCCTTGGTCGTCCAACACTTCATAGTCCACCTTTGTGTTTTTGGTGGCGTTGGCCACACGTGTTGTCACGTTCACTTCGCCCGTATTGCGCGTAGTTACGGTCATGTCAGCTAAGTGTGTGTCAGGTACGGTAAACAGCGTGACATCGCGGAAGATGCCCATCGGTGCCCAGTCGTCGAAGCAGTCGAACTCAAAACCTTTGTAGTGGCTGTAGACGTGCAGGGCCAGTTGCTGCTCTTCGCCCTTGAAAGCCTTCTTGGTGAGATAGGGGGTGAGGTCAAAGAGACAGGTGTTGTAAGGCATCTCCCACGACCCTACCTGCTGTCCGTTGAGCCAGAGATCGTAGCCGCGCAGCACGCCGTCGAGGCGGATGCACACGCGCTGTCCCTTCCATTCCGCTGGCACGGTAAATGAGGTGCGGTAATAGCCGGTGAGCGAGTCGGGCAGGGAGTAGCGGGCCTTGCTGAAGCCGTACTGCTCCCAGCAGCCAGGCACGGGAATGGTGCCCCACGTAGCGTCGCGTTCAGGCACCCGTGGGTCGCGGTTGACGCCTCTGATAACTTTCAGATGCCACGTACCGTTGAGGCTTTTCATCACCTTCTTGTCGGTGGGTGGATAGATGCCCTTGAAGGCATCGGACTGGGCGGCTCGCAGGCCGAGGCTGCCGGTGAGAAGCAATAGGAAAACGATGAATTTTCGCATGATGATGTGGATCGTATGACGGTGGCATGGGTAGGGTGCCGATGTCATCGATGGTTGAGTATCTTTTGTTGACTATTTGATGGGGAAGTGATTGACTATCTGATGGGGAAGAGGTAGAACGAGCGATTAGCTTTGTTGTCCACCATCCACTGGTCGAGCACCACGTGTGGGTCGAGGGCGCAGATGGTCAGCGTGTGTTGCCCGGTCTGCAAGCCCTTCAGCGGCAGTTCGCGGAGGGCCTGTCCGCGCAGCACGTTGAGCTTCCACT
>Ga0256406_1001257_pt1 | contig 41970 bp, 71 predicted proteins | sample RumenRJG_03DNA_FD_185986 | JGI IMG/M metagenome (GOLD analysis project Ga0256406, IMG submission 185986) | Bovine rumen microbial communities from Lethbridge, Alberta, Canada - RJG_03 | ecosystem: Host-associated > Mammals > Digestive system > Stomach > Rumen | place: Canada: Alberta | collected... | reverse complement strand
TAATTCCCAAATGTGTTCCTGCAATTCTTCGGTGCTTTCAGTTCGTGCTGGATGTTCAGCAATTTTTCATAGATGTTCATGTTGCCCTCCGTCATTTAATGCTGACCGATGTTTTCTCAACTAATGTGCAATTCGGCACTTCCTTCCCGGCAAGAAGGTCTTTCCTTGCCTGTGCCTTGTCAAATTTCGGTTCCTGTGGGATCATATAGTCTTCCAGACCTTCGGTTTTTCCGTTCCACTCAACGGATTTGCTCTTTGTCGGTTTGACGATGCATTTTGCCGTCTCGAACTTCTTTCCGGCAAGAACCATATTGAGGAAAGATTTATATCCTTCCGCTTTTTTCTTGTGCCGGTTCATCCGCTCCGTCAAGGCCTCGATTTCCTGCTTGATTGCATCCGCCTCGGAGCATTCGTTCTTGTATCCGAGTGCTACACCTTCTACTTTTTGCGACCATTCCATCTGCAACGCATCAAAGTCTGCCTTGCTGATAATCTCACCGGTTTCTCCATCGACATACCGGTCTGCACCGATTTCAATGATTTTCTCGATATCTGCTTCGATTTCATACAGTTTTCTCATTTTTTGTCCTCCTCTTCTACCGGAAACTCATCTTTTTCGTAGATTGTTTTCTTCGCCATCACACACGCCACCTCATAGCCAATACGATCACTATAATAATTTTCCATGAACATAACCCCGTCCATCATTTCTATCAACTCGATCAATGCCCTTGACTTATCACTCATACCTACTTCCTGCTCCGAGAACCACAAAATATCCGGATATTTCTCAACTAATTTTCCCATGTATCCATACGGCATATATCCAACCACTAAAATCTTTTTCATAGCGCTTTACCTCCACTTAATTTTGTGCTATAATTAGAAATGGGACGGAACGGCATCTCTTAAACATTCCACTCCTCCTGAGCCACGGACTATTGCAGTAGTCTGTGGCTATTTTTTTACCCATAACGGGATGGTCAAGGATCAAAGGCATCGGAAAAAATCTTCTCCATCGGCTTCTTGCTGTCCAGTGCAATCTTCTTCATGATGTGCGGTTTCGGTGTGGATTTACCCAGCTCCCAAAAAGACCATAACTGCTGACTTACACCATACTTTTCTGCCATTTTTTTCTGGCTTCTTTTGCCCCTATACTGGATTAGCATTTCTCGCATAGTATCACCTCCCTTCTTTATTTATTTTAACAAATAGAACTTGTAATGTCAATAGGATTTTCACTATTTTTTTTATTATCCTGATTGTCCTGGGCGATCTTGTTCAGCTTCTCGATTACCAGGGCTTCCGCCCATCCTGGCGGGGTCCGCTTCCCAGACTCCCAGTCCTGGAGCGTCCTCCTTGGGATGCCCAGGGCGTCAGTAACGCCCTGCTGACTGAGCCCGGCGGCTTGCCGGGCCTCTCTGATCGTAGTCATTCCGAATCACCGCTCCTTAAATCTGATGAGTAGGCCCATCCGGCCTGCAATGTAGATTTCAAAGCCGGCGTCATTAGACAAGTCCAGACTCTTTCCATCGTCATCGTAGAGCCAGAGCCGAGGTGCCGTCGTATCCAAGACTTTTTGTTCCCGATAGTGTTCGGGTACTTCGGTATCCCCGGCAATCAAGTGAGCCTGATAGCTATCATCTTCGCCGAAGGGGATTTCTCCCGTCTCCCTGTTCCCGGTCCGGAAGAGGAGAGAAGCAATATCACTGGATCCTGCTGGGACCGTGCAGTATTTATAGTACGCTGGATTTTTTGCTCCAGCGATATCTTTCATTTCTAAGACGTAGTCTTTATCGATTTTCCTCATGATTAGCACTCCTTTCAAGTGGTGGCGCCGGTCAGATCTGGAATTTCTCGCCGTTGTATTTTTCGGCGTGTGCCTTTACATATGCGTCGTAAAATTCCTGATTGCTGCAGGGTGCCATTTCCCGATGCAGCTGTTCCCGCAGGTCGTCGTCCATCAGTTCCACCGCTGCGGCGTAATCAACCGTCCGGCCATCTTCATCCTGCACGTACTGGGCGGCCAGCTTTTCCAGTGCCGCTGCGCAGCGATCCATCAGTGTTTCGAGGCTGTCCTCTTCCGTGTAGCTTACGCCGCACAAGTTGGCCAGTTGATCGTATGCGTCCGGAGGGACGCAGTCCCATGTAGGCTGGCTGTCGATAAAGTCGTACAGCTCATGCGCCGTGGGAGCGTGGTACTCCCGGTTCAATTCTTCCCTGGCTTCGTTGCCGCATCCGTTGAAAGCATCGTTGTTGATAAATTCGGTTCTGTCGCTGTTTAAGTAAATCATTGTGTTTCTCCTTTCTTTCTTTGTCAAATCTGGAATTTCTCACCGTTGTACTTTGCGGCGTGTGCCTTGACGTAGGCGTCGTAAAATTCCTGATTGGTGCAGGGGGCCATTTCCCGATGCAGCTGTTCTCTGAGTTCGTCGTCCATCAATTCCACGGCGGCGGCATAATTAACCGTCCGGCCATCTTCGTCTTGTACATACTGGTTTCTTTCTTCGTTCGTCATTATTCATCTCTCCTTTTCTTTTTTTGGGGGGGGGTCTTGATTTCTTCTCTTCTCCCCTCGTCTTGATTGCATTATAGCACGCATTGCGCGCCATGTCAAGCATTTTTTTATGGATTTTTGCAAAAAAATAAAGCCCCCGGGGCGGTCCCGGAGGCTTTGTTGTTTGCGGCTTTTGGGTTATACATTGTCGATGCCCATACGCAAGGCGTAAAACATGTTAAATGCCCTTTTTGCTATCTAATTTCCCCATACACGCAAAGAAAAAACCTACACGAACATTTTATCATGTAGGCTTGTAAAAACGCAATACGGACGATTTTGTGCGGTCAAATTTTTGTTCCCATACTGTTGATATATGGTGTGACAATAACGGGTGTCATTTTCCCCGTTTCCGTGTCCTGTTCTTGGATATATGACAAAATCACATTAAACGATTTCAATGTCTTTTTAATAGAATCGTTTGCTTTTTCCAATGTAAGATACGGATGCGAATGAGATAAAAAATAGGGTCTTTCATCATCTATAATAAAGTTTACCCAATATAATTTCGTTCCCCCCATTTCCTTTTCTAATGATTCGATAATGAATGCCCTTTGGCTTTTCCCTGTTCGCTCTGCCGATTCCTTCAGCCTTGCCTTGAATCCTTTGGGTGCGGTGAATTTAATTTGATCGTAATTTTCTTTTTCCCATTTCATGGTTGCCTTTTTCTGTGCTTTACTGTACGGCATCGTTGTCACCAACTTTCACTTTTGGCTGACCTTGATTCACTCCTCAAATTGTCAGCAAGTGTTTCAATGCACCCAATAAAATAATCTTTTTCATCTTTCGCTTTTGCTTTGCGTAAGCACTTGAAAGCATCGTCCAACTGCGCTTTGTAGCATTTCATAACTGCAATGTGTTCCTGTTTTGTTGCCATGATAATATCCCCCTTTTTTGTTTATCTTACCATGAAGGGTGACTTGGTGTCACCCTTGTTTTTTATTCCATCGTTCCAGTTTCTAAAAAGTGTCTTTTTGCGGATTCAGAATATAACCCCATAACCAACCATGAAGATAGCTTTTCAAAAACCTTGTACGCATCTGCCATGCTTTTGAATGTGTTGCTTGTGTACTGTCCTTCCCGTCCTAAACTTACAGTATACTCGTTACCTTTTACACCGATTTCAACTGTCAGCGGATTTTCTTTGCAACATTCTGTGATAACTGCGATGGTGTAAATCATTTTCATTTCCTCCTTTTTACCATTCTACAACTTTAAAAAACTGTTTAATCTCATTTAAATCGTGGCAACATTGCCCGCCCTGATAGCGGTAAATCGCCATGTACTCGCCATCGTTTAAAGGCTGAATCCCGTACAATGTGGCAGGGTAGCCGCCATTTCCTATGATTCTTAGCGGATAACCCTCTGCTCTTAATTTCTCTACTTCCTGCTTCATTTTTTTGTTCCTCCTTGTTTTTAGGTTTTGTTTACCTTTCTTGATTATATTATACAGGCGTCTGTATAATTTGTCAACAGGTTTTTTAAAAAATTTTTGAAAAATGGCAAAAAAAATAAAGGTATGCCGAAGCATACCTTTAAAGAATGATGGAGCCGGATATAGGACTCGAACCCATGACCCGCTGCTTACAGGGCAGCCGCTCTTGCCTACTGAGCTAATCCGGCATGAGTTTGGCGGAGCAGGAAGGATTTGAACCCTCGCGGCCTTGCGGCCCTCTCTGTTTTCAAGACAGATCTCTTCAGCCAGCTTGAGTACTGCTCCGCAAAATGTTGTCAAAGACTATTTTACCACAAATGCTATCAGCGCACAAGCAGCCACGGCTTCCCACGCATTGCGCTGGGCCTTAATGCGTACCCGTCTTGCTTTCTCCTCGGCGGCGAATGTTTTGAATTGACACACAAAAAAGGATACTGCAAGCAGTTCCAAAGTTTACCCAATATAATTTCGTTCCCCCATTTCCTTTTCTAATGTTTCGATAATGAACTGTCTTTTCGATTTTCCTGCCAATTCAGCCGCTTGTTTCAATCTGTCATTAAATCCCTTGGGTGCGGTAAATTTGATTTGGTCGTAGTTTTCCGCATCCCATTTCATGGTTGCTTTTTTCTGTGCGTTACTGTATGCCATTATTCCCTCCTGTTTTATCTTACCATGAAGGGTGACTTGGTGTCACCCTTTTATTAGATGCTCCCATAACTTCCTGTGTTCCTGCCGTTCAGCCTTATTTCCATACAATCTTGGTAACTTCCATCCCGGTCATACCATTCCGTCCAGGCACTTCCGCCATATTTCTTCAGCATCCGTTTTGCTTCACTTACCTTGCAGATGTGGTTGATGTCGATTACTTCAAGGATTTGTTCGTCTGTCATGTTCTGCGGTGGTTCTGTACTCGGCACTGCGAATCCTTCTGCCTTTAAAACCTTGTACTGTTCTCTTGCGTTCATGGTCTGTGGTAATGCGTACCTTGTTATCCTCATTTTCATATCCTCCTTGTTTTTAGGTTTTTGTTTACCTTTCTTGATTATATTATAGCACGCATTGCGTGCCATGTCAAGGGTTTTTTATAATTTTTTGCAAAAAAATAGAGCCCCCAGGGGCTAGCCCTGGAGGCGTTTTTACTTGCGGCTGAACCACAGCCTGGTGGCGATCATAGCCTGATAGTCCGTCTGCATGGTCCGCTGGAGCTTCCATCCCAGGTAGATTTTCCAGCACCATTTCCCGGCGATTCGGGCCTCGTTTTTATAAGCCCAGACCAGGCCGGAGCGGCAGAAGTACCACCCGTCCCCGCTCTTGGTCTGGATCGGGTACTGCTGGGGCCAGACCGTGGCCCCAAAGAGGTAAAAGGCAAAGCCGTAGGCGCAGTTGCGATACAGCCAGTGGACCCGGCAGCAGTAGCGCCGGATCTGGTCAGCCAGGCTAAACGGCTTGATGAGCCGCTCTGTGTAGCGGATGCGGCCGCACTCTAGCTTGTGCCCTTGAATATAATGAGCATCCCAGTCGTACTGTAGGATTTTCGGCATCCGTCCCACATCAGTACTGTTGTCCAAGGTATCGTCCCATGTCTGCCAGAGGCGCAGCAGTCCAGGCAGTTCTCCCTCCTCATCGGCAAAAATGACCACCAGCCAGTTGGTCAGGTAGCACAGGACCATGCAGAGCAGCTGCAGGGGCAGGTAGATTGCATATCTAATCATAATCACCACTCCTTAATCGTGTATGTGATGGAGCCAGCCTCAATTTTCTTGCCAGTGCGAGTGTAGACCATGCCTTCCCACTTGCCTTGCTGATAACCTACGCCGTAGTAAGCCCTGTCCCCGGCGTACATGACTCCGGCTTTGATCTTATGCGGCTTACGCAGATTAACTTTGTACACGTCAACCTTTTGGTGCTCCTGGTTAGCTGTGACCACTGTCCTGTCCGCCTTTTCCCGGGCCGCTGCCGGGACGGAGGGCTGCTCTGTCTTGATGTCCTGGGCTACCTTCTCGGCCCCGCTCGTCAGATCCGGGGCCTGGACGTAGTAGGTAATGGCCGGTGGGGAATCGGACTGCTGCACATGATAGATCTCCCTGGTGATTTCTCGCGCAGTGCCCTGATTCACGTCCAGTTTTTTCTGGATAGCAGCCGGGTCCGTGGTCTGCTGGTAGTCCAGGACCTTGGGTTCCTCTTTCTTTTCCCGGCCGCAGCCATAGATCAGGCCCCCGATGATGCAGAGGACACAGGCTCCGGCAATGGCCAGGATGATTCTCCATTTTGTTTCCTGTTCCATGAAAAGCCACCTCCTAATTTGCGTTTTGAGCTGATTTATTTTTCTTTGCAAGTACGTAGTAGCGTATAGCAGAAAAACGGCGTATGAGGCCAGCAGTAGCCCCATACGCCGTTTTCATTGTTTTGATGATTTTATTGGCCCATTTTGGTCTGCTGATAGTCCGTAACACCTCTGGCGATGGCCCGAGCGAAATCATCGTACCCGGTCCGCAGAAGTTCTGCGTCGTCGTCATTGTCAATGAAGGCGGTCTCCACCAGACAGGCCGGCATATCGGTATGCTTTAATACCATGAGCCCCGGCATGACCTTGACCCCTCTATCTGTGGTGTTGATGCTGGTCACCATCTGCGCCTGGATTTTTTCGGCCAGTCTGGCCCCGTCCGTACCGTCCGCATAGCACCAGGTTTCGGTGCCTCGGGCGTCATGGCCGGCACAGGCATTGCAGTGGATGCTCACAAAGACGTCCGCCCCCCAGTCATTGGCGTCGTCGCACACTGCTACCGGGCGGTCCGGGTGATCAGAATCATTGCAAAGGTTGTCGCTCTGGAGCATCCTGACCTCGCAGCCGGCGGCCTCTAAGTATCTTTTAGTCAGGGCTCCGATCCGTGCTGCTACGTCACACTCCCGCAGATCCACGTCGCCATTTTCGTCTGCGTGGACTGCTCCGCTGTCGTATTCCAGGTCATGGCCTGGGTTGATGTATACTTTCATTTTCTTCTCCTTCTTTCTTTTCCCAATCGTCTGGTACACCATCCCCATCAGCGTCAATCAATCCTTTCCCGATGAATCCGACGGCCGCGATGAAGGACGCTCCTGTCAGCGTCTGCAGAAGGGCATTAAGGGCAGGGAGGTCGACGCGGCGAAGCGCCGCCCAAAGCCAAATCCAGCCCGCAAGGTAAAGGCAAACGCTCCCGATTATCAAGAGCATCAGCACGATGACCAGCGCCCGTGGCAGTCCCTTGACTTTCATCCTTCCGACGGAACCCATCAGCTTAAGCAGTGCATCCTGTATCTTCTTCATTTCCGCACTGTCTCCGGCATGGCCAGCACCGTTTCGTGTTTCACCTTCATAACGCCGTTCTCGCCCAGCTGCTCATAACATTTGTACATTTCTTCAAAAATCTGTTTTTCGTCAGCCGTTGGTGGCTGTTGCTGGAACCGGATGTACATATCGTTAAGGGACGCACGCAAGATTAACTGCATCCCCTTGCGGATTGCCCGCAAACCTGTAACGTAAGCCACGACGTAGCCGATAAGCCCGCCCACGGCAAGGCTAATAACTGTGCTTAATCCATCGATGATAATGTCGTTCACGCTTTGTCCTCCATAAACGATTTTGTAACTACGAATTTAAGAGTTACGTCAGTGATTGGTGCCATTGTTATACCTCCTGTCCAATTGCCATCCACGTAATACTAATTCCTTTAGCTTGATTATTTCCATTATTCCACAGAAACAAAGTTGCGCCGGTAGTGCTTGACTCTGCACGAATTTGGACGTTACTCCAATAGAGACCCCCGTTGCTCATATCGACAAATACTTTGGGCGGTGTCTTAAATGTGTGATTGAATTTTACTTCAAGGTTAACCCCGTCCAGTGCATTGATGTCGGTTGCAGCTGTGGTTCCTGTTTCTATCACTGGAATAGCCTTTTCCAATGCACTAATACGTGTCTCTGCGGACGAAAGGTCGGACTTCTTGGCGTAGGTGGTAATGTCTTGTCCTTTTACCAGACCATTCCAGCCTTGGCCTGCTTGGATAGAGCCAACCAGCCCGGCTTTGCCGCTGTCGGTGCTTTTGTAGAAGTTCCATATGCCCCCGTATTCGTAAAAATCAACCCGATTATGGCCGCCATACCCAAAATCAATGGCGTGGTAATAGGTGTTAGCGTTCCCTTCTCCTCTGAATTTCCGGCACTGGAAATAATGGGAAGCATCGGTTCCTGTCTGGAAAGAAGGAGCGACAACGGGTCCCGTAAGTGTGCCACCACTTAATGGGAGATAATTTCCTGTGCCTGTACCGATGACTTTAGCACCACCGACATATGCGGATTTTCCCTCAAGAATATCTTCTGCCATTGCATCCGCATCAGAAGTGTCCACGAACGATGCTTCGCCACCATTTTGTGTCGGTATGGATATGCTTGGAACATCTTCGTATAGGGCATTTGCAATTTTTAGATTCTGTGCCATTTCAGCACCTCACTTTACGAAATCGTCAGCACTTTAGTGGTACTGTTCTGACTCACGGATACCTGTGTCAACGTGCCTGTTACCGCACCATTACCATTGAATGCGACCTTCCCACTTGCGATGTCGCTTGCGGTTGCGGTTGCGGTTGCGGTGTCGAAGAAGGTTGCATTTCCTCCCCCGGAACTGTTGGGGATGCTTACAGAAGGTACATTAGAATAAGTTACACCATTGATTTTTACATTTGCCATGACTCATTGACTCCTTTGGATAAATTAAGAAACTGTGATTGAACTTCCGTCATATGTGATTAAACCATAATTCTGCGGTATTGCACCAACTTTGACGGAAGATAAACCACCAAACCCAGCATCTGCGGTGATGGTCTGTTCTTCCGCTGACGGAATGACTTCCTTGTCCTGCAAGATATATCCTGTATATCCTGCGGAAAGTGTGCCGATCATTGTCACAGAATCGGAAGATAATACACCGCACAAAATTTGTGATGTTGCTGAAAGTTTCCCTGCCAGTTTATCCATCATAGGTCACTTCCTGCAACACGTTGAACTGATGCACGGGGATGATGGTATCCGTCCAGCCGTCCTGATGCACAAGCTGGACATCGTACACATATGACCCACACGCAAGGGAAGATGTGTCAACAGGGTCGATGTTCAGCACGGCATCCGTGAATGTCTTGGTCAGCACCACTTCTGATGTAGGCGTTTTCCTGACCATCATTGTAATGCTGTCGGTTGATTTAATAGTGTACGGATTTCCCTCTGCGTCAGTGACAGATAACGTGATCGTGGCTGAATCGCCACGAATGATTGATATGTTATTGCTAAAAATACGGAACATTAAATCACCTCATTCCGGCAACCATACTTCTTGCATTCTAATCCTCCGGCCACACAATGGTGGCTACGTCCGCGACCGTTTCCGCCGCTTGCACTTGTGCTTTAAGCGCGCGATAAGTCGTGTGCAATGCATTACTCCTTACCGCCGCCGCTATCACTCCGCCTAAATCACGAAAAACTTTAATTACTGACATTTTATAAAATCTCCTTTCTAAATCCTTTAAAGTTTCATGATGTATGCCAATGTGTAATACGGAGGCATATTATTATGGGGCTGACCTCCACCAGTACTGTCTATATTAAGGCTATGCTGATGATTTCCGGCCGTACTAGTAGTTCTATCGGTACTGCCAGTACAATAGCCATCATAACTGTTACCGTTTATTTTATGATGTTCCTTAAAGGTTGTAACAGTATGGGAATGATTACCATTTGTGCTTGTCGTTCCTGTATGGCCATGTGCAGGGATAGTTTTCACTGTCAGTGTAACACTTGCTTCCCCGCCCGTAGTCCCGTTGTTCGTCCCGTTCCCGCCGTAGATAAAGCGGTTTCGCAAGTCCGGTGTCCCCTTAGTACCATCACACAGATGCCACTTCTTATCCGCCAGCCCTGTATTTTTATCAATTGGGTACCCATCCTCAAAAGTTCCGGAGAAGGCTACTACAGTTCCAGACAATACCTCCCCCGAATGATTTTCCAATGCACTAATACGTGTCTCTGCTTCTGTCAATCCCTGCGCAATAGCACTAACATCTGTACTGCCTACATTGCTAACAGTGCCATATGCCTTTACTACCCACATACCTACGATAGATTCAGGTTGGACAGTATCGGAGTTGCCGTAGATGGAGGAGGAGTCATGCGCAGAAAACTTGAGTCGTGGGGCAAACAGTGCTTGTCCGTAATTATAAGCGTCTACATAGTTCGTGATTCTCGTAGAATCTGCCGCCGAAAACGCTCCTTTAATATTGTTGAGTTCGAAACCGACATTATCTCCGTTCCGCAGTTGTAACATCCCTGTGATATTCGGCAATCCTGCTGCCAAATAACCACCAACCTCATTAATGCTATTCGCACCACGCACCCAGCATTTCAGTGCAGGAACACGGAAAGTAGTAGAACCATCACCCTTGCTGTAAAATGGCACATTGCCACCATTCGCAGCAGCCTTAGCTTGCCATGCTGATTCTTCAATCAGATAGCCTTGTTGCGTCTGCACCCACGCCCAAAGGTCAGCGTAGGTTGTACGGCTGTACTCACCACCTAGCAAGGGCAACGAACCGGCAGGAACATTGGGGTTTGTTTGGAAATATTGAAAGCCTACAGGTAAGCCTGCAGCTTTTTCTTGTGATTCTTGCGAGGTGATTGTCTGTACTCGCCATACCACTGTGCCGTCCGTAACTTCCGTATTACTTCCTGCTCCACTGAGACTTGGCATGGTGGCAGAGGTTGTGCCTGCGGTAACGCATAGCAGATAATACTTTGCGTTTAACGCTGATGTATAGACAATATCGTCCACGGAATATGCTGTGCTTCGCTGTAATGTATTTACTGGTGCAACACTTCCGCTTCTTACATTTACGCGGTTAGATGTTACGGAATTGCAAGTAATAGCACGCGTAACGTCTAAATCACCCGTCACCGTGCCACCACTTAATGGCAGATAATCCTGCAATTCTGCTTGTACGAATGCCGTCGTTGCGACACGATACCATGAACTCCACGTTACAACGTAAGTAGTTTCCTCACCTAATGTTTGTTCCGTAATTCTGCCATGGCGATAATATGGAGTTCCTGTACTATCAGCGATGAATACCTGTTCGCAAGCGGTTTTATCATCGTTTGTTTTAACTTCCAAGAAACCACTATCACGGACAGGAATGTTTGTGCTTCCATCGTTATCGATGTAATACAATTCACTGTCGTAGTAGTCGTTTACATCAACAGCCGCAATCTGCTTAATATAGACACGACTTGAAGTTTCCAGTGCTTCAGTAGCTTTATCCAATGCGTTACTTGCATTGGTATTTGCAGTTTGGACTTCTTCAGCCAAATTTCCAACGTGGCCCACGTTATCGTAAACAACGCTTGCCAATTCATTAATAGCCGTTTCGGTCTGTTCTACCATAGATTTGCCGGGGAGTTTTCCCACCAACGGCAAATATTTAAAATTATATCTTTCTGCCATTATGCCGTTCTCCTCCATACATACGCCGTAATGTAAGGCGAAATCGTAGTAAACGCAGTACCGCTACCTGTATTACCTATAGTATGGTTATGGTTTCCGTTTGTAGACGTGGTAAAGCTGTGGTTGTGGCCACCGGAGGACGAGGTTGTATTGTTGCCATAGTTGTACTGAGAGCCAGCGTGACGGCTCCATCCTGTACCCCCAATATGAGCTCCATAAACCGTATGCGTATGCTCGCCACCCCAGCTTGTGGTGCCGGTATGGGAATGGTTTCCAGTAGTACCGCAACTATGATTATGGCTCGGGATATTATTTACAACCAGCCTTGTAGTGGCTGAACCACCAGTTAACCCAGCCGAATTATAGGTATCACCGACAGCCAAAATCATTCTATCTTTTACTTGTACCCACGTTCCACCAAACAACGTAGCGGGACTTGTCGGCGAACTTGAAATATAATATGCACCAACTGGATACGCATCCAACGGAGAGGAAATATACTCCTTAAACTTCTGCCAATAGTTAGCATTAGTGCCGGGAGTTACAATGCCGCCATTCGTTGGCCCGTTAGAACGCAAGCACCACCACAAATCGCCGTCATAATAAATAATAGACGGAACATCATAGTTAATTTCCGTAGAGAACGTAAATTTCCCACCGCTCTGTTGAAACATGGCAAAAGCGGAAAGCCAGTATAAAATCCCATTGAAATCGGTACGTTTAGGCGGTACGCCACCATCTAATAACGGGTTCGATGTTTCGGGCGGAAAGCCTGCGGTAAGGCTTGCATTACCAAACGATGTACCCGATGGAATGGGATATGTTTTTTGCCCGCTACTTGCAAAGGCAACATTCATTATGTCAGGTTGTAGCATGTATTAACCTCCTATTTGCATTACGAACAAGCCTTGGTCGAACGGCTGTAAGTTGGAGTTTACGAAGCCGAAAATCTTATCTTGGTCAACGACTAACAAGTTCCAATCAACGCCTGCACCACGATTCAGATTACCGACAACATAAAAAACGCCCAGTTCATCGGGCGTTAATTCCGTATTAATAAACACATAAGATATAGCCATTGGCTCGCTGTTATATGTAAAACTTTCTCCACCCACTTCGATGGTTTGCCAGTTAGTGACAGGCGTAACGTAACAGATTTTATCGGGATATAACTGCTTTAGAATATAGTTTATGGAATATAGCGAACTATCCATGATGTTAGATGCCGCTTTTGCCGCAATTATTTTCCTGTATTCCTCATCATCAAGCATTCTTGTAGTCGATAAAGGAGTAACAACACCCTGTTCGCTTATCGTTACCTCCTGTATATTACGGGTTATTCCTACAATATTGCCCCATACATCAAGTCCGTACCCTTTAGCGGTTTCCAAATTAAACATGCAATCGTAGAACAATGCAATGTCGGCATCGGGCAGGATATGGTCTTTTGCACTTTGTAACAAGGACGTTATTCTAACGCTTGCCGCATACTGACTTTGGATAAACGGCATTAACTCTGTACGAACATCATCACACGCCCGTACATCATCATCGGAACGAAAATACATTATTTCGCCCCCTTACTCATATACTACAGTTACATCGCCAACACTGATAGTTGGTATCTGCGATGCGGGAATTTCTACGTTGTCAATAAAACTTCCCGAAGTAGCTGGGTATTTAATCTTAACACTTTCCAACATGGTTACGCCTGCGTTATATACATCAGCATAAAACCTTGAAGCGTACAAGGAATCACCCATTTTTACACGTCTAAAATTTGAATTTCCATTAAAATTGTTTACCACAGCCTGTTTTATGGCATTTGTTAACGCCGTAGTTTCAGAATCGGAAACAGTTACCTGAATAGCCGTTTCCACAGTTGTAGGACGCTCAATATAAAACGTATAACTGACATCGGGTTGGTCTGCTACTCCATCACCTGCGGGGTTGTAATATACCGCAGTATTTCCACATGTTCCGCATCCAGCATCAAGTTTGTTGTAGATTTCCCTTGCAATGTCGCCATCATCCCCACCATATACGGATATATAGACAGAATGACCTGCAATAGTAACGCCCTTTTCGGTTTTATCAGCGTTTCCTGTGTTTTCTAATACGATTACCGCAATAACATTATTTAAATCAGCAATAGCACCATACAACGAAGCTACCGCACCATGCGAATTTTTGGCAACGCTTCCTGCTCTGCGATTTTCAAAAGCCGCTTGCGTTTCTACATTTCTACCAGTAACTCCAGCCGCCGCATTGGTCACGCTATCCCAGCCGGGAACTGTGGTTATAATCGTAGTCACTGTCTGTGGGGCAACCTCAACGGGGCCAGTTTCAGTGCATCGTACATACATCTGTGCCGTACCACCGCTATCAATGGTGACAGGTGCGGTATTAATATACGTATATCCGTTTACATCCTGCACGATAGCACCATACGGAATCGTTGTCCCATAAGCACCGCCAGCAATACAAGTAACGTAAGTAGGCTGTGCAATCTTTCGATTAAGAAAATAAATAGCCGCCAGTGCGTCCTGCCATACACCAACAGCGTTTTTCGGATTAAACATATTGGCAACGTAAATCATATCGTTGTCTTTTTCGCTTGCCAAAGCGGTCTGCCCATCTATCAACTGTCCTGCGGGTGTTTCGGGATTAGTATCTAATACTGGCAGGCGTGGGTCAGTAGCAAAAGCGTTCTTCCATTCTTGTGCAATTCTCGCACGCACAACGGAAGTTTCTTCCGCAACCAAACCAGTTTTATCATTGAAAGTTATTGCCACGATTTCACCGCCTTTTTAGAATGATATTTTAGCGGTTTCCCCGCTTGTCAATGTGATATAAGCGTTACCGCCCAAGATTCTGTCTTTCTGAATATCTAACACCGCCAACGCATCGGAGATACCCTCTACATTCAGCAATGCTTGTTTGATACGGCTTTCGATAATAGGAACTGCCGCTATACCATGACCTAACTCAATATCGAAATGCGGAATCCCTTTTTGTTGGTCGAAGTATGCGTCTTTTGTAAACAGCCTTGTAGCGTTACACCCATTCTGTGCAATAGCGTAAGCTTCGGTTGCCGTTTTTATTTTTCCATCGCTATTCAGCGTTATATCCCAACTATCATCCAAAAACAAAGTATAAGCACTCATAATTTACCTCAACCATTAGCACTACTTGTTTCACCATGTACACCAGTATGGGTATGATTACTCAACGAATGCCCATTGCCACGAATATCACCAGTAGCGGTTAATTGCCCATTCAATGTAATATCTCCATTGATGGTAATTCCGCTATTTGCCGTTAATACTGCCGTTCCGTCTTGATTCAACTGCAAAAAGGTTTCGGGTGCTTGATTTAAAAAACCGCCAATGTACCAACCATCGCTCATAGAGAATTTACGAAAGCTTCCTGCTTGTACTGGCTTATCCGTTCCTGCTACTACATTACTGGTATCTTTCTGTGCAAATACTGCAATACCAATATCTCCCACAACGGGGTCTGTAATAACGGCAACTTTACCGCCTTGTAATCGAAAATACGGCAAGCTTGGGATAACCGCTACATCTACTGCGTTCCCTTGTGCGTCCATATCGTTGACAAGAGGTAATGCTTGCACATAACCAACAGAACCGCTACCTGCCATAACTTTGGTTACTCTTACTGGAATTGCAGTATTTATGCCCTTGTTCATCATCGTGCGAACTAAAAAAGATAGCTGATTAAACTGTGTTTCCTTTGCGTAAATATCAGCTATCCCTTGTACTGCACCATTTCGATTATCCTTGCTTGGCATCGTTCGATTCCTCCTGCACCCATGTTGCAGAAACACTGCTGCTCCACGAACCGCCATTGGGAACATACGCTTCAAGCTTCGTGGTTATCTTCGTGACCTTCCATATCCCACTTGCTCTTGGAACAACAGATTCTATCTTCACCAAACCGCCTATCTTCACATTTGGGTCGAATATCATGTTAAATTCGATACCATCATTGCTGAACGCAGGATAACCCAATAAACCATGCTTCGGGTCAATCAAAACAGCGTTTCCATCAACAGCCTGCCCATTCGGTGTGATAATGAACTTTCCATCATCAATGATTAAATCTATTCCAACATCCCTTGCCAGTGTTTTAGCTTTATCTACTGGAGAACCACGATACACCACATTCTTAACACTTGCATTAACACCCTTGTTTTCCAGTGTGCATCCTGCTTCAACCGCCCACTGTTCCATCAACTTCGCAACTTGCTCTGTTCCATCTACGCTTGTTGCCGGAGTAGCCATCAATGCTCCATGCTGTGCGGCTATCGCTTTTACCATCAGATTCATCGTGGGTGCGTTCTGAAACTCTCCATAAGCGTTTTCAAAGTCACCAATAAAGATGGTCTGTAACTGTTTCCCAACATCTCCTGCGTTTACAGTAATTTGATTTTTGAATCTCTGCAAAGGGCGGAAAGATAGCGTGGTCAACTGTTTAACAACATCAATATTCAGATTCCCTATGGTAACAGTACAAGATGGTCTTTCGTCACCGCCTTGCTTCTGTATATCCACAGTGGTAGGCAATCCCTCAACAGTGATTTGGTTTGCTCCGTTTTGAAATACACCCTCTGCCATTGCCATGACAACTTGTATTGTTTTGTTCGTAAAGCTTCCCATACATACCTCTAAAACAGCGTAAAATCATCATAGAACGCTTTTCATTCTTCGCTTGATATATTTACTCCATCGAACCGAAACGGAACATAACAAAGCTTATAGCGTGTATTAAACAGTTCATACTTCGGTATATCATAGTATCCGTTTGCGTCAATGAAAAACAACGCGCCAACAAAATACGGATTATTATACGGAACAAGATTATTTCCTGCCAAACACACAGTATTTTCCGTTACTGCTTCTCCGTTGCATATCAGCGAAAAATAGCAGTATTCTCCACGCTTCTTGATAGTAATTGTGCAGTTCTGATTATTCAGCACACATTGGAAACTCTGTGCAGGAATAGCAGATATAGGCACAATCAGCATTTTTGATACATCCATATCTACAACCCCATTCTACTTAAAATGCTTTCATCACCTTGACTTGATTCTTCACTTGATGGACTTCTTGTTCCAGTCATGCCAGTGTTCACTGTATCTGCGTTATCGGGATTTGAAGCATTTCCTGCGTTTATCGGTGTAGCATCGTTGACTTCTACTTTCGTATATCCTTGCTGAACCTCTATGATTTCCTTGCATTGCAGTTCTACCACTAACATACTTGTGTATGTTTCAATCGTGATGGAATATCCCTCTAATGTAAGATTTTCAAATTCAGAAAACGGAGTTACAAAATGAAATACCTCTGTCCCTTTTTTCAGTTCTTCAAGTTTTGATATAGCCGCAGAAAAATCGTTGTTCGGTGCTTGCAGAGCAACTTCAAAATGAAACTCTCTCGGCTCTGTGGTCTTATTGTAAGTAGCGTAACTGTTCTGTTCGATTGCTTCTGATACCACAGTTCCATTTGAGTTATAATCCGCTTTCAACAACGATTTAAAGCCGATAATAGGACTTCCACTCTCGTCAGCAATCATATACAGATTTGATTGCATCGGCATAATGGGAGGGCCTTTTAAATCTTCAAAGCTTATCACTTATTTCACCCCCGAATCAACGTAAGGAGTAAGTCCCGCTTGTTTGACTCCTGCTTTTGCAGATTCCGCAGTGTATAAATGTAAATCAACTTTCTTTTGGTCATATACAGTATAACCGCTGTTGTTTCCTCCGTTACCGCTCGAAGCAACGCTCATAGCGTTCCCTATGCTTGGCAACTTGCTTGCTATACTTGACAAGCTTGGCAACAAACTTTGAATCCAGTTCCATTTTTCCTCAAGCCATGTGATGAAACTACTCCACGCACGCTTTGCAGTATCAGCCGCATTAGTCATCGCACCACTGATTGCACTTCCAATACTATCGAAGAAATCGGAAATACTTTTACCAGTTTGTTTGAACCACTTAACAACAGAATTGAACGTCGCTTCGATTTTATCCCAGTATACAACGAGCAATCCAATAGCCGCCGCAATCGCAACCGGAATCCATCCTATCGCAACGATAAGCGCCGCTATACCACCTACCAAAATCAGAAGGAACTTTGTTGTTTTTCCAAGACCTTTACCCGAAAACAGATTCCCCACAAATTTCATCAGATTGGTTATCGCTGTTCCTACACGCTTGAATCCTTGCATCACTTCTTCGGGAGTACCAAAGTTTTTCCATATATTACCAAACGCAGTTTTTCCGCCTTTTGCGTACACCCACAAATCTTCAAGAAGTAACAGAATCGCACTTAAACCGATAATGAACAACCCAAACGGATTCACAAGCAATGCTCTTCCCAAATCAATGATAGCTTTCAGTAATTGCTTACTGAACACAGCCGCCAGTAACAATACCGCACCACGCAGTACATCCATGTTCTTACGCAGAAACATAACACCATTCGTGAGATATTTAATCACCTCTGATGCCGTATTCATTATCTGCATAACTATTGGAATGAACAGCGTTTTTATTGCAGACGTAATATCCTTGATTCCACGTTTCAAAGCCGCAACAGCTTTTGCATCTTTTGCGGTATACACGCCAAGTTCACGTTGTCGGGCAATCAATTCCTTCATGCCCTTTTCGCCACTCTGTAAAAGCTTAATAGACCCGCTATCGAACCCCATTGTGCGCAGGATATTGGCAGATTCCGTTTTATCCATACCCTCAATAGCTTTGCTGATTGATTGCATGGATTCCAATACTGGCTTCTTCGCAAGTTCCGTAGCATCTAGCCCCATGGCTTCAAAGAACGGTTTCATTCGTCCGCTACCAGTTACGGATATTCTTGTCAAGCTGTCGTTCAACGTGTTCAGCGTTTGGGTAAACCCCTCCATGTTTCCGCCACTGCTTTCAACCGCTCTGCTCCATGCAGTAAGGTCTTCAATGTTGGTGTGCGTCACCTTTGACAAAGTATTCAATTGTTTCAGCTCGCCGTTGATAGAATCAAAAATCTTGGCAAAAGAAAACCCCGCCATCAGCGGAGCAAAAATCTTTCCAACGATTCCGCTGAATCCCGTCAACAGCTTGCTTTTTGTTTGTTCAACGCCTTTATCCACACCGCTGGTATCAAGACCCAACGCTATAACCAGTTTATCTACTACGTTCATTTGCCTTATCCTCGTTGATGCTGTTGATATAAGCTATCTCATACATATCCAACGCATCTTCATAACTGTATACTGTTTGCAGTTCGTACAATGTTGCATACTTCTTTGTTATCAGAACAGCAAACAATGCACTTACATTCGGGAATTTTTCCCAATTTCTATCTTCGCCTTTGAAGTGGTAGATTGGGAGTTCCCGTCTTCCTCGAAAAAATCGAAACTGATTTCCAATGCCGCTTTCTTCAGTGCCAACAATGTCCAAAAGCTTTCGATATATCCGTTAACAGTTTCGGGAGTACACTGTTCTTCCATGTTGCCAACGATACGATAACAGCAGGATAACAGAGTATTTGAAATCGGCTCTAACTTTTCATAATCCAACTTTTCGATGGCTGACATTATCACTTTCGCATTAATAGCCATCTGCGGATTCTCACGAAGTTTATCAACATCTAATTCTGCAACATCTTTATTTGCTACCAGTAATAAAATCTTGATGATTAACTTTTCCTGCTCCGTTGCAGGTAACTGCTTTACTTTAAATTTCAGCATGTTGCCTTTATCGTTTATCGTTACAATTTTTTCTTTTAACATGCGCCCTCCTAAAATACACAAAAGCGCCCACAATGCATTTAGAAAGCGGTACATATATAAACATATACGCACCGCTTTTAAACACTCTTACTGGTTACCTAACGCTTACTTTTTCAAAATCAAAACCATAACTTACTGGGTCAAGAACTTTCTTCAATCCCGGCAACAGTTTACCAGTTTTCAGCACACCGCCACTGTAAGTATACGTTTTGTTCACAGAAGGAACTTTCACTACCAACGTGACTTCGTAAGTCCTACGATTCTTCTGACTTGCCAAGTACAGATTGTTTAAATACTGCACACTGGGAGAAGCCGCCTCAAACTTAATCGTTACGGCTTTGATGGACGGAACATAACCTGCCGCCATGTAACCATCAACACCCATTCGGGTTTCAGCAATGGTATCTTCAGACTGGTCAACCGCTTGGTCAGTGCTGAAGTTGTTCAGTGCGAAACCAGTAGGGTATAAATCCTTGACAACCATGTAAGCGGTTGCGTTTGCAGATGTAATATTATTCATACTGTTTCACCCCCTCTTACATGAAAGCGGTCAGCGGAATGTTCAACTTGTTCACGCTACCGCCATAGGTATACCACAGATTGATGATAGGAGTACCACGTTCGGCACGAACCACAGCACCGGGGTCTTCCACTTTATAGAAGTATCCCTCTGTGAACAGTGCTTCGGTAATATCTTCTCCTGCTTCAATATACAGTTCGGATTTCTGTTTCTCGCTCAATACGATTCCTGCATCGATAACACCATTCATAACAGCGGTATTGATGGGGTCTTGTAACCAAGCGGAAATCTGCGTATATCCCATTTCGTTATACGGAACTCGTCCTGCCATCGTCAGACCATCCATGCAGGAAATCTGCACAGCAGAACGTAACCAAATAGCGTTAACGTAAGCGTCAAGCCATTTATATTTTCCACTTACTGTGCCGTTGTACAGGAATACAAATTCGGGATTCCGTGTTGCCCAGCGTCCGTAATAATTCACGCCAGCCGCTTCAAGGTTGCTTGCTTCCGTTCCATCGGTAACCATAGCCGCCAACCCGCTCTGCGATTTGAAAGCGAAATTGATGACACCCTGTCTGCGGTTCCAATCGATAGAAGCCGCTTCTGCCATAATAAATACTGCATATTCCGCAGTACCATATACAACAGATGTACCGCTATACTGTGCGGTTTCGATAGCATTTCTAACGCTCTGTGCGGTTGCCGCAGATTCAGAAACGTATGCACTAAACAGGAAAGATACGCCCTGCGAACTCGTCCACTGTGCAAAACCCATGATTTCGTCAGAAGTCATGCCATCCACACACGTAAACGACACCCAGTTTTTCGTATTTTCGATAACATTAGTCATTGCCTGTACAGGGGTCATGCTATCGCTACCAGTACTGATTACTGCACCCGAATTTTCGGTCATTCCCAGCATAGCGGAAATATCTGTGCCTTCTTTTCCTGCGGTAACATAGGAAATAGTACTGGTCGCACCAGTGCTTCCGTTGGTAATAACGAAGCCTTTAGTAACACTGGAATATACAACAGTACTGTTCGGCACGTTAACAATGATAGCGTTCTGAATTGCCTGTGCGACATCGCTCAACGATTCAATCTTAGTAAAATCCAGCCCAGTATACGTCTGTTCCGTTCCGTTTAAACTAATTTTAAACGAGCCATCAGCAATGCTCTGAAAATCTCCATAAGTTGCAGAAATTTCAGCACCAATAATGCTTGCACCCATAGCGATAGAACCCCTACGGGCAAAATACAGTTTTTCAGGCTTACGGAACGAATTGTCATAGCCTAAAAAATAATTTGTTGCCAGTGCATATTCTTTGGAATCTACACCGAAATAGCTTCCAACTGCGTCAGCAGACGGAAAACTTAATAACTGCGGAAACGTACATAAAGGATTGTCGGTCAGTAATAAACCGCTCATCACTAATTGTCCGCTACCGCCGTAAATCACTCGGGGATTTACGCTTACGATATAATCGGCAGGAATTGCCAATCTAATCACTCCTTTCATGGTTCGTGATGTACGTCTACATTCTCAATATATGCAGATACCGTATTTGCCGTTTCCTGCGGCAATACTACGCTATCCCATCGTGAAAGATGCAACACAATGCGGTATCGGTGTATATACTGCTGTTCCTCATCAACGAAAGGCAGATATTGTACGTCCTCCGCATAATCAAGAGTAATTTTATACTCGTTGAAAAAGTTATAGCCTACGAATGACCGCCCCACAATAGCAAGTGTGGTTGCCCTTTTCGCAAGCGTTTCTCTATCGTCACCGCAAAAATCAATGTTGATTACATATTCCCGCAACGTATATAGTGTTACTTCCTTATCAGAATACCTTTCAACATTAGTCCCGATGCGGTTAATCGATTGGTCGTAATACATCGTCCAATCGTTTATTTGTGGCAATGTGGAGCGGTTCTGATACCCACGATAAAGGTTATCCTGTACCACATCCGTGTATTTCAGAATAAAATCGTTTACCGCTTCATACATTCGAACCACTCCATTCACTTGCCGAAAAATCAGGCGGTGTTACTATCATGTGAACACCCACATTGCACCAGCCGTCCCAGCTCCAATCCTCAAGCACAGCGGTAACAAGCCAGTACGTCCCATCGTTACGCTGGATAACATCTCCGTTGCGTGTAATAGGTAACCGCCTTTCACCACTTGCTGGCAACGAAGTATCAGAATACAGGAACACCTGCTCACTGGTCTGTGTATCGTTCATAGCTTCAAGATGTTTCAGCGTATCACTGTCCAACGGCTGGAAATTGGCATTAATTGTTTTAGGCTCTGCGTATACAGGAGTAACTTTTCCTTTTACATTTTTCTGCCCTAAACTCTGATACAATATGCAGTTTTCATCGGGGTGAATTGCAGTTATAGCCCCTCTCACAACATGATGTAAGTTAACGCCAATCATTTATGTTCCACCTTGTACGTAATCGAATTAATCATAACGCCAGTATCATGCAGTACCCTTGTTGGGTCGTTTCCTTGCTGATTCTTACCCTTTGCACCAGCAGATTTCCTTGCCTTTGCCGCTATCGTTGCGGGCTTGTTAGGTCTTGGGTCATCCGGCGACCACGCTTTAATAGTTTTCACGACATCTTTCGATGCGGTCTGCCCTACCATATCGTGTGCCGCTCGTATACTGCTTTCCTTGATGCCTTGCGAACTCAGGATGCCTTGGAACATCTTGCACCATCTATCCCGATTTTCATCGGCTGTACGCTTCAGGAACGGGCGGGGTGGATTGTGATCGCCATACTCATTCAGATAACCAACATACGCAACGGGCGTACCATCGCTATAACTGGCTTCTTCGAATATTCCAACCTGCGTTTCGTATTTAGCATCTTTGATGTTTTGCAGATACTTTTTCAGCCCTTTGAGCCGCAAGTCAATCTTCCCAATCACTAACATGATGTATACCCGATGTACCGCATACCTACACGATATTTAGCCGTAGCAAGCCAAAACATACTGCCGCATTGGGTCTGATTATACCAATTCGGATTATTAGTATACGCCTGTAAGCTGACGCTGACTTTACCCTCTGTTGCGGCAGTAATAAGCCCAGGCATAGCCGTACCCCTCTGCATTAAGGTAGCTATATGGCATACCAACATATACAGCAGGGTTTTGCGTTCAGCCAGATCCGAAATCTTACTGTTTTCTGTATTATCACAGAGCAGGCAGGCTACATTGAAAAACTGGGTTAACTGTTCTGGCGTGAAAACATTATTAAACTGTGGATATAACGCCAAGAATTCACTGGCGTCAAAAACTACCACGTTCATTTACTTTTCCTCAAATTTCTCCGTCTTTGCTTTTTTCGGGTCGATAGGCTCAAAACCATTGCGTAAATCCTTACGTTCGATGGCTTCTTTCCTTGCCTTGCCTGCGGTAGTAGCAAAAATCAAGCCTTTAGTAAATCTCGGGTCATCCACAAAATTCCGCTTGATTTGCTCCCATGCTTCAACAGGAACATTTGCCGTAATACCATATGCACCAACAGGCAAAACGCCAGCTTCTTTGCCACGCAGATTATTTGAATTGCCGTGGATTCTGATTTTTTCAATTTTGCCCTTGTTATTCAGCACTTCAAAAATACAATCCCTCGGGATGTTGGCACATACTGTTACAGTATCGTTTTTTACAGGCTCAACCACTTCTTCGGTATTGATTACATCGCCCGTATTCAGCACTTCTTCGTTAACTTCTTCTTTTCTCTTGCGTGTACGTTTTACTGCCATTTTTGGTATGCCTCCTATTAAAAGAAAATCCCCTCACCGAATCAGCAAGGGGATTGTTTAAAACTCGCTTATACGCCTGCCATAATCTGAATAGCATACGGACGCAGTACAATAGCGCCATAAGTGCCAGCAGAGAATTTCTGCTTGTAGCTGGACAGTTCGGGAATCAACTGATGGGAACGCATCTTTTCGGAATAGCCCAGTTCAGCAACGGGCGCACCATCAACAGTACGTGCCGCCAGCAATACAGAATTACCACTTGCATTAGCCAGTTCCGGCAGAGTAACGAAACTGATATTAGTGAAGTAGTTCTTCAGAATATCAATTACGGATTTGCCGTATTCGGTGGATTTACCTAACATAACCATAACAGCAGGCGGAGCGGCAAGCACAAGGTCGCTATCAATGGTGATACGTCCTGCACTATTGGTAGCCAGTTCCCCAAACAGTTTGATAATATCATCATAAATCTGAATGGTGGTTTTATCTGCCCACTGGGTCGCAGTGCCAACAGTGGTCGGGGAAATATCAGCGTTCAGGTTCGGGTCGTTCAGCAAGCCGTAAATACGTTTACCAGCTACGCCACGCAGATAGAATTTATTTGCGTCAATATCCAGCACTTCAGCGGCAGAACGCTGTTTCTCGGAAATCAGGTCAATAGTAGCACGACTTGCAACAGCCGCTTCACGTTCACCATAACGGATGGTGGTCTGATAAACGTAGTTATCACGTTCAGGATATACCACGTTAACATCAGCGGTAGGTTCATTACCATAATCGGTATACGGAGCGGTACCGCCTACAATTTCAGCCGCCTTGAAAATAGCGGAGGAAGTAGTCCAATCACCTTTACGAGTTTCTCCAAACAGCAGACGAGCGTTTCTCGGTGCGGTCAGAATATCAACCACGGACGGGTCAACATAAGCGGTGAACACAGCGGGAACACCTACGTTCGGAGAAGTAATAGCCGCGTCAGCGGTCATGCCCTCGGTGATAAAATCTCTTGCGCCATCAAAGACAATGCCTGCGTCTTTCATGGCTTTACGGAGTTCATATTTAGAAATAGCCATTCGTCTGTTCTCCTTTCTTACCAGTTGGAAATTACGGAAATTTCGTTAGCGTCAGCGGTAGTAACGAAATAGAAATCGGTTTCAACTGCACCGCTAACAGTACCGCCAGCCGCACCAGCTTTTACCGCACCAGTAGTGGTATCCGCAAATACTTTCTGACCTTTGGTAACGGCAACTGCCGCCTGTACGAAGAAATCGCCTTTCTTCTGTACGCTTACGTTACCGCCAGCAGGAACAAAATTGATTGCATCGGCATCAGTATCGAGTACGTAAGCAACCTCACGAACAACGAAACCCAGCGGTGCGCCGCTGCCACTCGGATTTACCTGCCCTGCATCGGTAGTATCTTCCCAGCAGAAACCACCAACGGGAACGTTTACTTTAGCGATATAACCTTTTGCAGTGCTTACAATCGGATTTACTGCGGCGTATGCACCCGGCAAACCGACAGCAGGCACGAGATTAACTTTATTCTGAAAATTAGCCATGTTTTAATCTCCTTTCAATCATTTACGGATTTTATTCAGGGCTTTCATGTATTTGCCCATGGAATCATCCAGTTCGCCGCCAATCATAGCGGAATCAGAAGCCATCGCAGGACGGCTGGAACACATAATATCAACCATGCCAGCATATGCACTTGCGGGATATTTCTTTACCGCAATGCCATTCTTTTCCAATGCGAATTTGTAAATCGCTTCGGCAGAATCAAACGCAAACGGGTCAGAAATCTCGCCAACCAGCGGACGAACCTTTTTAGCCGCCGCATTGATACCACGCATCTTTGCCATCATAGAGTCCTGAATCTTCTTCATAGAATCTTCTCCCAATGCTTTTTCCATGCCCTCACGTTCATGGTCGGCATCAATCTTTTCGGGGTCAGCTTTTTCCCGTTTTTCGCCATACTTGACGCCCAGATCGAAAGCCGCCTTAAATTTCGGGTCTTTCATCAGTTCGTCAAGATTGTCTTCATCGACAGGCAGTTCTTCATCTTTGCCGCAAGCATCTTTGACTTCTTCCTCATCTTTTGCTTCGTCAAGGCGTTTTTCCATGCCCTCGGCTTCGTGTTCGGAATCCAGCTTTTTAGGCTCTTCCTTTTCCAGTTTCTCGCCGTACTTCATGCCTTCTGCAAAAGTGGGTTCCTCATCTTTGGTTTCACCCATCTTTTCCAGTTCTGCCTTTGCCGCCGCTTTTTCTTCATCAGATGCCAACGGCATGAATTTCGTAAGAAATTCGTCGATAGGAATTCCATTCATCATACTATTCTTTCTCCTTTCGTTTTCATTGCTATATTTAACAGCATCCATGCTGTCAGCAACCTTTACATCGTGTCCCGCCCGTCCCTCGGGAACAAGCGCAACGTGATTGCCTTTAATATTCCGCATAATCAAGTCGTAATGCACTTTTGAGCCATCTACCTCGGTAAATTCCCCCGAAGTAAAATCAGGGTCATAAGAGTAACAACAGCTTATTTCAGCCGCCTGCCCATCTTCGATATACTCGATAGCCTGTGCATCCGTAACTGTCATGCTATTCTTTAGATATGGTGCTTCAAAAACCGCATCTGTCCCAACACTGCCGACAACCCATTCTTTAGCAGGATTCTCGGCATTGATTTCGTGATGTTCTAACAGCAACGGTAGACCGTTAAAAGTGTTAGCCGCCTTTTCCAGTTCATCAGCAGGACGTAATGCGTAATAAATTTTCTCGGGGTCGAATCCATGCTCATCGCTGAACGGAATCTCTTTCCCCAAATACGGATTTACAGTTGCCTTTGAAATTGGAGTTAACGCAACGTGTAAAAATCCATTATCATCTTTCGTTCTCATGCTCGGCTTTGCATCAAGAACGATATTGTGTTTATTCATGCTCGATTACCTCCTTTCTATGGAGATTGCCAATATAAAAACCGCCACCCAAAAATGAATAGCGGTTATTATAAAAATGACTGCGTAAAATCGCTTGTATTGCGTTTTTAATGCTTGTCTAATACAAATTATCACGCAAGCGGTTAAAATGCATCATAGACAGTTTTACGCTGTTTTAGATGCATTTTCGCTTTCGTGGTTTTATTCTGTGCCGGGGAAAATTGCTTGGAACGTACACATGCAGTAAATCAACTGCCCTGGCAATACATATTCGCCTACATCGGAGTCGTATAATCCTTTATCTAAATCAAAAATCTGTCCGTCCATCTCCATATGAGTGATACGGCTTGTTTTCTCGCCGGGGATATGAATCCATTCCCCTTTTGTTGCGCCATACGCTTTTGCATTGCTCATAGCCATTTGTTGCGTAACCTTTTGTACTTGGTCTTTAGCAATCAAATCAGCTCTGCGCTCTGCACGTTTTAGCGCATCTTCTTCACTTTCTCCTGCACGTTTATTGACTAACGGATGGTCGAATTTATCCTTTATAGCTTCATGTATTGTAGCCCTGTCACCGCCACGCTCCACAGCATCTCGCACAATATCCTGTACTTCATTCAGATAGTTCATCGGTATTGTTTTTATGAGGTTTACGCTTTCTTCCACAAATTTTGCAATCTCTGCTTTCTGCGCATCTGTGTAATTCGGTGTTAACGCAAACCCCATATTTTTTAACTGCTTCTGAATATCTTTTCTCGTGCGTTTCTGCGTTTTATCTGCCAACCATTCAGCCATCTGCTTATCTCTGCGCTCAAATTCCTTTTTCCATTTTTCACGCAGTTTCTTCATAACAGATTGTAAATCACGCAACATGCCATCGTTAGCCTTATCACTGTACAGTGAAAGAATCTCGGAACGTGTTTCCTCATTCATCGCCCGTATTAACTTTTTTATTTCTCGCCTGTACCTTGCAGTATATCCTGCATTCGGATACATTCGCCCAAAAGTTACCCGTTGCGGTTTCATTCAATCACGACCTCTTTTTCTTCGGGAATATCCAAAGACGGGAAATCATCCTCACGTTCAGTTAACGTATTGTAACCGCTGTTCGCATCAGCAATAAGGCGCTCCCTTGCTTCGTCCTCGCTGATAACTCCTGCGGTAATCAGTACGGAATCCGTATCAGCCTGTATCTTGTTTGTTTCTGCGATTGCCCGTTCATCTTTTTCGGAAAGCGGCAGGAAGTTGAATACAATGCTATCATCGTATTCGCCATATTTGTTAATCTGCAATACTTTCAGCACTCTGCGTAACTGGTCGGCAAATATCTTTTCCTGCATAGCCTTGATATTATCGTAGTGGTTTTGTAGTTCCATATCACCCGTGGAAAATCCATTAGGTGACAGCCCCCACATTTTTACGACAGGCTCGTTGAACATAGCCGCCACGTATTCCATGCTTTGGCGTACCATATCTGTAACACCAGCCAGCGATGTTGACATAACAACCAAATCTTCCGCTTCTTTATCAATCGCCGCACAGCCATCATTTGACCTGTTCTGTACAAAGTATTTAATACGATTGTTTAATTCGGTATCGAAACCGCCGCTCAATACGCCTTCCATATTTGTTTTCAATACAGTCAATGCGTATTTCTGTAACAATCTTCCTGCGGCTTCTCGGTTTTCCGTATAGTGCGCAACAGCATCTAAAACCTTTTGTGCAAGGCTCAAACCAAAAAAGTTATAGGCAGGTTTTAACAATGTAGTTAACTTATTTTCCGCAAAATAGATTACCCTGCTTGCGTGTACTGGAATGCCCTGTATATACCACATAGACGGCTTGAAATAATCATCAGCCATCGGGTTTACGCTGTTATACAAGCCGGGAGTAACAAGGTACGGTTCTATCAGTTTAAATCCTTTCAGCGAATCCTGCTCAAACGTGATAGGGTCAAGTATTAACGGATTTACCCATTCTTTCGGGTCGCTACCATCATCAATAAACAGCAAACAGCCGCCCATATAGCCGCATAAGCAGGAAGCAGAACGGAATAAATCACGGATTTTGTATCGTTCAAGTTCTGCGGTTAACTCCGTGATTTTATCATCATCTTCCGTATCTTCTCCCTTGCGTGTGAGTTCGCCCCATTTTCTGACCATCTCATCGGCTCGCATCTCCACGCCTGCACGTATCAGCCCATTCTGTGAAAGATTAGCTAATACACTGTACCCGATAAATGTAGTATCTGTTCCAGCAAGCACTCCCAACGATTTTAAACTATGGCACAACGAACCATCTTCAATTAGTGTATCTAATTGCGGGCGGATAGCTTCAAACGCCTTATCATTAGCCTGCCTTGCCATCTTTGGGGCGTTCCCTAAAGTCTGCGGTAACCTGTATTTATCAACATCAAGATAAAGGCTGTTATCGTGTATTAAGTTTTGATTTACTGCAATCTTCTTTTTCTTCTTGCTCATTGCTACATCCTCAAGTTTGCGGCATTAAACTTCATGCATTTATGTTCCGTTATTTTCTCGGCAATGCCTGTCAGAGCATCTTCCGCATCGTCATGGGCATTTTTACCCTCACGCTGATAATTCAAAATGTGTTCCGCAAAATCCGCCCATCTTTCCTGCCAGTTCACAGGGAAATAAACGTGTTCCATAACCCACGTTGAATTGGATAATATCCTCGCAACCTTGTTGGCAGATTGATGAAACCACCTAACAGAGCATTTGTTGGACTTGTATTCCTCATTCAGAATCCGCTTTACGCTTCGTGCAAAACCTTTGCCGCCATTGTTGGATTCAATATCAGCAACATTCACCTCGTTATCGTAAAGCAGTTTTGCCGTTGCAGGCTCGGTTACTTCCATCGGCTCTTTGGTATAGAGTAAATCCAAAATATAGGCTTCGTGATTGTATTCCCCATAAACAATACTACACAGATAATCACTCCCTTCATCAGCGGTATCTGTGTAGTTGCATATCCGTTTGAATAGCGGTTTGCCGCCGCCATCTCTCGGAATATCCTCGTATGTTTTTATCTTGGTGTACAATCTGCCTTTAATATCAACAGGCGTTTGTTGGTAGTTTGCTTCAAAAATATCCCTCGGCATTGTTTTTCGCTTTATCTCATACGATTTTTCCGAAAGAATATCATCGCAAAGCATACTGCCATCATCGTTCTTGGCTTTCATTACAACATGGACAATCTTTAAACCTAACTCACCGAAGTGCTTTAACGCTCTCCCTGTCAAGTCATTTGTTGCCCATCTTGTCATTACGATGATGACCTTGCCGCCTTCTTCCAAACGTGACAGCATCGTTCCTGTGAACCATTCCCAGTGTGCCTGTTTGATATTCTCGTTGTACGCTTCCATAGCGTTTTTGAGAATATCGTCCAGTACCATTATTTGACAGCCAAAGCCTGTAGCAGTACCACCGGGGCTTGTTGCCAAATAGTTTTGGTAGCCTCCATTCAGCGACCACAAATTCATAGCCGAATCGCCTTTTTGTATGCTCACGTTCGGGAATACATCGGAATATACGGGGATATACGGGTCGGCTTTTACCTTTTGTATGCTATCCCGTACAGATTTACTGAAAGCCGTTGACAGTGTTTCATTGTATGAACCTGTCATTACCTTTATTGTTTTATCTCTGCCGAATATCCACTCAATGAGATTGCCTATCGTGCGTGATTTTCCTGCACGGGGCGGCATATTGATAATCAGAATATCATTATCGCTCTCAATAAAATTCTGTAACGTATCACATAGCTTTTTGGTGTATTCGTTGTTGTAAAAATCAGGTGCTTTTATTTGGCAGTAATCATAGAAATGCCGTCTTGCCAATTCGCATTTCGCACCCAGTGCAATTATTTTCCTGTCCATTCGACCACCTTTGAATAAAAATACGCAACAAAATTGTATAAAGCCGAAATTTTTGGAAGAAAATGCGTTTTGTTTTCATAAAACCAACAAACAAAATCCAAAAATCACTCGCCCTTCGCCAACTTCCGCAGTTCATCTTCTGTCAAATTCGCATACGGATTCACGTTGTTGGTCACTGTTACGTTGGTCTGTTGCTGTTTGACCTCACCAATCAACTCCAATACAACACGCAACATATTGGAGTTCCGTCCTGCCATCTGCACCGCATTGAAAAGCATCTGACCGCCATACGTTGCAGGAAGTCCTGCTTCTTTCAGCTTGGCTTCGATTTCCGGCTTCGTTAGCTTGGCATTCAGGCAGATTTCAGCAAGTTGACGCATGGTTTTCTTTTCGGCTTGTACCTTGTTACTGACTTCAGCACCTTTTTTTGCAATTTTCACCTGTGCTTCACCTGTGCGGAATCTTGTCTTTTTCCCTTTTTCAAGATTCTTCAGCGACTTTTCCGTTACCATGATTCAATCTTTCCTATCCGCATATTTTCTTTGTGTGAAAAGTTTTAGTTTTTGCTTTTGTTCTTCCGTAAGTCGTGCAATTATTTTCATGGAATTGAAATGATATAACCTTGTTGGCGGATTCCATGTTTCTTGTACGCAAGGAAATGTTTTCCCTTCCGCTTCAAAAGGTTTTTCAAGGCATTCCATCAACCAATTTCCATATATTGTACCTTGAACGTGGTCGACAAAGAAAATAAATATTTTTATTCCATACTTTTCATAAAATCTTTTGTATTCAAGAAAATTCCGCTGTGGAAAACCTGTTGCTTTCCATTTCAGCATAAGTTCCTTTGTTTTTACCTCTGCAATTATTGCAGTTTGCTTGTTTTTTATGGCAAGCATATCAAAAGCATGGGCATTTTCTGTTGTTGGTTGGTAGCACACAAACCCTTTTTCTTCAAGGAATTTTTTCACGCAGGATTCACCCACATTCCCTTTTTTAACCTCGGTTCTGCTTTCCCATTCAGAATTTTTCAGTATCGTTCCCATAGCTACACCACCCGTCCCTATGTTCACGGCTGAAATAATCTAACTTTCTACCAACGCACAAGCTGTTTACCATATCATAAAATGCTTCAGGCTTCCTGCTGTGTTCCCGTCTTGGTTCTCTGAAAATATCTCGGATATTGTGTGCGTCCCTAAAAACGGGATTCCCTTTTATGCCCATCAAGCAAAACTCGCATTGCATACGCACAAGATTTCCCATACCGATTTTCTGTTTATCCCATACAAACATTGAGCGGTATTCAAAACCCCATGTATCAAGCAATTCTTTAGCGTCCCATATAAATTTATGAGTAGTCCACAAAAACAGAACGCAGTTTTCGTTTGCAGGAAGTTCAAGTTTTTTCAGTTCTTCCTGCGTCATTTCGGGGTACGGATTCGCAACTCGCCTACCGCTTGCATTGAATTGTGTTCCATAGTTCCACGGCGGGTCGATAGCAATAACATCAAACTTGCCTGTCGGCGCTTCAATACCCTTTTCAATAGTTTCAACCTGTTTCTGTATGCTTTCTTTACGCTTTTCCTGCTTGATTTTTCCCAAAACAAAAGCACGGCTGACAATATCATCATTGGCCCGTGCTTCTTTTATTGCCTGTTTTACGATTTCGGGATTTTCTGCCAGTGTTTGCATACGTTCTGCCTGTTTTGGCGTAAATCCTAAATCTTTTATAATTTCTGTTTTTGTTTTTACAGGTTCAACCTTTTTGGATTCCTCTTTTACAGGTTCAATCTTTGGTTGCGGTTTTTCTTCCTGCTTAATCGGCTTTAAATCAAAATCGACATCAGTGTCGTTTTTGATTTTCTTTTCAGAATTAGAATCAATGCTATTTTTAAAAACTTCGCTTTTTCTATCTCCACCGCTTGTTTTCGGTATCGCCTTTAACAATTCCCCCGTTCGCATTTCTGCAAGGGTAACTGTTTCGGCTATTTCCTGCGCTTCACTTTTCTTTTGCTCATAAACTTCTTTTGCAAGCCCTAATTTTTTGATAGCAGATATTTCTGCCCTTACCGCTTGCAGTTTGTCTCGACCTATCAAAACAAACTTGGATAAATCCGCAATGTTGTCAGGTAAATTGTTTTGGATAACTGTTAAATCGTTCATAGTTTTTACCGCCTTTCGTAAAATTAGCCTTATAAATAAAAAAACCTACGGAAACAAGTAAGGCGGCTTGCTTGTCACGTTGCAATCGCTATCCGTAGGTTCTTTATAAAATTAAAACCCCCTAAAATGGTGGCATCCGAATGTTTCAATATCCATTGGCATATTTCATCTCCCACACCTTGTACACATCTGCATAGGTGTTAAGATATCGTGTTGGCAGGTCTTCAAGTGTGTACCTGCGAAACAAGTTAGGCACATCAAAATATTTTTCCAATGTCAGTTGCTTAACTGTTGCGGATGCATTTTCAAACTTCTTACTGCACGCAATCCTGACGATGTTGTCTGTGTCTTTTTCCGTACCTCTCCACACAATCGCAGATCTGATTACACTTGACAAAGAGTCTGTTCCCATACTTTCAACCGCAAAGAACGAATTGCCTTTGTAAAATATGTTCCCTTTGTATTTTTCCTGTCCAAGCACTCTTGCAATCCTTCCACGATAATTCTTGTAGGACATTTCTGCACAACACAATGGTGTGAGTGGCATTGCCCTAAATGGTGTACTGTGTAGCAGGATGCAACCTTGTTTCTCTAACTTCGGCAACTCTTTGTCTGCTTGGACAACGTCATCAAGGAATTCAAACCAATCATCTTCCGTTTCGGTTGGATAGCCGACAATATTGTAGAATTTCACTTGATGCGGTTTTGCCGTTCCAATGTTGTGAATCACCTGCTGAATCATCTGCCGGGTGATTTTCTTGTTTATCAAAAACCGAATCCTTTGGGACAGTCCATCAATTGCGGTTGTTCGCAGCTTCGTCCAATCAACCTCAATTCCGTCATTCAAATCAAGGATGGCAAGTTCCACATCCTTGTTTTTCGTCCATAGGTCACCATAGCGAAATGGTTGACCAGTGTGCTTCCGTTGCCACGAATACCCGCAAAAAAAGCATTTGTGATTGCAGCCGATTTGTCCCTCTTTATATATTTTCCCGTTTTCCAACTTGATTTCGTGAGGATATGTGCATTCTACTTGGTTGAGATAATACTTTTTATCTACGGAGAATGTCTTACTGTTGACGATGTGTTTGCTTTCATATTCACCACATTCGTCCAATCCTTTGATAAGTCTTTCGATTTCACCTTCGGCTCTACCAAGGACAAAGTAATCAACATAAGGAAGGAACGGTCTTACATTAAGCACACCTGCACCACCGACAACCACTTTATAGTTGCCTTTTCGCCAATGCACCCTTTCTGCAAGAAACTCCCACCAATCACAATCAGAGGTGCATTGCCACAACACCACATCATACTCATGCACTGTCGCACTTCCTGCGAATTCCACTTCGTATCCATTTCTGCGCAATATGTCGATGACCACTTGCATCCCGGCATTGATGCGGATATCATAGGATTCTTTTTTGTATGTCTGTTTGGCAAATTTAGAAAGCACATAGGCACAGATTTTCATTCCTGCACCTCATATGCAAACCCGCATTTCGGACAGTGCACAATTTTTGTTGCCCTGTCTGTTTTTGGTTCTTCATCGTCCAAATCTATCGGCTCACTGTTTTTTTCTTCATCAAACCCCAACAGTGTCATATCGATGGTTTCAATTTCAGCCAGTTCCGTGTCCAGTAAAGCAAAATCCCACCCTGATTTTTCACTTGTCTTGTTATCTGCGACCCGAAACGCTTTGATCTGTTCCTCGGTCAGGTCGTCTGCAATAACACACGGCACAGTTTCCATCTTCAGCAATTTTGATGCTTTCCATCTTGTGTGTCCGCAAACAATCGTGTTGTTACTGTCAATCACGATCGGGACACGAAAACCAAATTCCTTGATGCTGTTGGCAACATACTGCACAGCATCATCGTTTTTGCGTGGGTTCTTTTCATAGGGTTTCAAATCCCTGACCCGTTTTTCAACAATGTTCATTTTGTATGTCCTCCCAAACTCAAAATGATGTATTAAATTAAAAACCCCCTAAAATGGTGGCATCCGGGGGAGGACACCACCAAATAGGAGGACACACTGTGGATTTGTTGCGTTCATGAAGACTAACACCAAGAATGGCATGAATGTGTGAGGATGTTTCCCATTCGTTGCAACAAAAAAGGTGCGGTTTTGTTTTCCGCACCATTCCACAATAGCATTATAACACATATGGAACTATAATTTCCTCTACTCTTTTTAGAAAAACGATTTTCCACTTGTTTGTTCAGCTTGCTTGTTGATTTTCAGCAGGTTTATCAATGCTCTGCCGTGAATCTTGTAAATCATCTGCACACTGTAATTTAGGTTCATTGCTATATCAAGCCAATTGTCATAGTGCAGGTATCTCATTTCAAGCACGATTTTTTCTTGATGGTTTTCCAAAAGGTTGATTACGAATTCAACTTCTTTTCGTTTGTTCCGGCACAGTGTCCGTGCCTTTTCATATTCTCGTTCCAAATCGACCATTTCTGCGATGACTTTCTGCCTGTGGTCTTCAAATCCACCGAAGGTTGGGTTGTCTTGGTATGATGTGGTTATTTTTTCGGCTTTAGAACGCAGGACGGCAATCTTGTCATTGAGGAAATTGGATTTTTTGTCATAGTACCATGCTGATCGCAGGTAATGTTGTGCTTTTGCGGTGATTTTCATTTCAATGCCTTTCCTAACTTCCCACTTGCACGATTGTTGATTTCGTCTTTATTCAGCATTCTTTCACCTCGGTTATTTTGATGACCACCCTTGCCAACTCCCCTGTGTATCGTTTCCTTGCAGACAGGTCAGTGATGATGCAATCATCAACCCACAATAGACCATTATTTGCATCCAAAATTGCTTTCACCATATTGTCGATATCTCCATTCCTGACAATGGGTCGAATTACGCCCTGTGATGCCTGTATACGCTTTTGTTTTGACCAACTGGTAGGAATACCCAAGTAAAAGGTTAAATCAACGCACAGGGCATTTTCGTAAGGTTCAAAGCCATCTAATTTTTTCAGGTATTGCGTCACCCAAAATCTGACAAGTTGTTTATAGTTCTTTGACTTCTGCGGATCATACGCATGAACATGACCACCATAAGATGCAAACTTCGGTCTGCCTTGGGGGACAGGTTCGCCATATATCACAATTTCCATCAAAACCACCACCGATATGCAAAAATAACAAAACTCCAAAATCCCACCAACATTCCAATGGTCAACAAAAGGTCAATGTTCATTTGCTTCCCTCGTTTCCACAAATTTAAAATTCTGAAATTCCATGACAGACAGGATATTTGCCACCCATGTTTCAGCCATTAATGCCGATTCCGCAATAATAGGGTAGGTGCGGCTATACAACACCGCACCCTCCTTACTGATAAAATCCACATGCACATTATATGTCCTCATCGTGTCCGTCCACCCCTTGCCGTTATTTCCTGCCGGATCGCTTCACGCAGTTCCATCCATTCATTATCGCTTACAATCCAATCCAGCAGCCGTAATGTTTTTCTCATTCTGCCACCTCGCAACTACTTCGCAGTATGTGGTTGTTTTAACCACCTTACCTCTCACGGTTAATCATGAATAAGATCAGGAAGATTGAGGCTATAAATCCGCCTGACATCATCCCCAGAAAAAATACAATCTGATACTCAATCTTCATGCAAACTCCTCCCCTCGTGCGTAGGCCAATGCCTCGTCCCATTCAGTGCCGACCAGCATCTTATCGGCAGTCTTGACATCTTTGCAGATTTCACGCGCCAAAATATACTCAGATACGCATCCAATGCTTCCCTGCCAGTTTCCACACATCACGATGCCGTCGCAGCGCCGGAGCAGCTCCAGGCAATAATCCAGCCCCTGGATGTAGTCTGTTTTGCTATACGGACACCGGATCGCGTGCACCGGGCTGACGAAACAAATATCCGGATACTCGGTTTGCAGAGCCCGCACTATCTCGTCCGCCTTGGCCTCGTTTTTCTGCTTACCCCCGTAGGGATGTGACACATAGTATATTTTCATTCCAATATCCTCCCAATATCCTCAAAGTGATGTGCACTTCTCACGCTGATGCGCGGTTAATATTCCGGAACCCCCGCAATAGTCAATTCTCCCCACAGTGCACCTGCCACGGTCAGCCATTTCCCGGCTTCTTCCAGCGTGGCGCCTGCATATAGTCCGCCAGCAGTTTCATGGTACAGCCATGCAGCGGCGCTCTTGTTGATAGCTTCGACGGAATATGGCCTGTTACGTTTCGGTTCGCAAATGCCATAGCCGTTCACATAAGCGATATAGCGGATGTGTGCATGGCCATGTTTCCTGTTTTGCTCTGGCGTCCAATCATCCTCCCACTCATAAGGCTCGCCGGCGTTGTGTTCATACGGCGCATCGTCCCAGTCGTCCCCCCATTGTTTTTCAAAGTTATCAGTGAAGTAAAGAATGTTGTGCCGGACGTAGCACAGTTTAAATGGTTTCATCATGCTTCACCTCGTAAACAGCTCACGAAGGAACTTCGTGTACTCCTCTGCTTTCATCAGGTCACTTTTGAGTGTTCCCTTCATCGGATAGCGGTACAAATATTTGATGATGTTCCCCATGTAGTAGGCTTCCGCTCCAGAAAGGCCTTGTGTCATGATTTCAATTACTTTCTTGCACTCAGTCCCCTTCCAGGTGTAATGATCCGGATGATGAATCATGTCAGTAGTACGATTTTCCATTTCATTCCCCTCCCTTTCCTGTGGCTCAATTCACACCAACTCTGACCGCTATCACATCCTCCCACGGAATGGCTTTTGCTTTTTCTTCAATCTCCTCGTCCGACCAATTATCAACTTCTTTCCATCCGTAGTAGTGGCAACAATCATCATACGGACTATCCTCTTTTTCGTAGTACATATTATCATCCTTGCCGATTATCAGCGTTTCTATATGTGGTTCGTAGATATTACCTGCTAAGTAAGCATAATCATCACTTATTCCATCTGTATCTATCCACGCTATGACTCTCATATCGGGATGATTAGCCATAAGTATTGATAACTTCTCCGCATAAGCCTTGTTCTGTTCAAATTCCTTAATCATTCCTTATCCTCACTTTCCTGTGGCTCAATCAAAAATCACAACATTCGCATGGCTGATATTAATCGTTTGCCCTTCTTCAAGGTGTTCCACTACGGTATCGTCGTCCGATTCGGCATTCAGCCATTCCAGCAGAGCCTCTGTACATACTTCGTGACCACCACAGTTCCTAGCTGGACAATCAAAACATGTCGTGATGCTGGCCAAGAATCCAGCCAGTTCATTCACGCCCATGGCTTTTATCGATTCATAGTTCGTCATAATCCATTCCTCCTTATCGGTCATCTTTCTGTCTGACATGGCACGATAATCCGTGTCCCCGGCTGGACAAATCCTGCATTGATATTAGGATTAAGTTGCCGGGTGTAATACATTACCTCGTCGACAGGCCGAGTGTCGCCGGTTTCTGCCATTGCTGATTCAACCGCACCCCATACGGTGCCGCCTGCTGGGATGTACCGGACGACGTGGACGGTTGTCGTCCTCGCTGGACAAACCGCCATAGCCAGCATTGCAATGATTGCCAGTGTAATAATGCTTTTCATAAGATCCCTCCATTTTCCATCACTTTCCACACCTCTTCCCAGTACGCGCGTTGGTCTTCCCGCCTGGCTTTGATGGCTGCAAGGAATAGGCGACGATCCAGCTTGTTGCCTGTAAGCGCATATGGCAATGCTTTGTCTGTCTCTTCGTACCAGCGGAAAAAAGACTTGCCGATAATCTTCTTTGCCGCTTTTACCTGTTTCCACCTTACTCTGTTCAGATATCCATGGACATTGTTGATGTTCAAAATCTCATTCATGCTTCTCTTCTCCTTGTTGTGAAACCGATTTGATTTACCTTTTTTTGGGGGAAAAAATTAATTTCGGAATATGGCAACCCATAGACCTCTTCAATCTTCATGATAGTTGGCACATCTGGAAAAGACGCACCCTTCTCGTAGTTAGCCATGGTAGCAACACTGACACCTATGAGCAGTGCGGCTTCCCGTTGCGTTAAGCCCTTGTTGATACGAGCTGCCTTCAAAGACATCGGCATATATCTCACCTCCTTATGCGCATATGATACCACACTTTAAGCGTTCTTGCAACCCCTAAAGCGTATTTTTTTATATCTTTTATTGATTTCTTTCCGCTCTAGCAATAATAATCTTGCATTACTTTGTTTTTACCGCTGATTCATCGCCGCCGAACATCTCCTTCGTCGTGGCTCCGAAAAAGCGGCTTGCGGCAACAGCGAATTTCCAGGAAAATGCTCTCTCGCATGTCTCCATGATTCGCACGCTTGACTCGGAACATCCGATTTCCTTCGCAAGCTGTGACCTTGACATTCCCCTGCGCTTCCGATACTCAGCTAATCGCGAATGTGGTGGCCTGGTGGTATTTGCTTTTTTCGGAGCAATCGGATCAATCGGCGCGCCACCGTATTTTTTATCCCATAATGCAAGCGTGTCTTCAATCCCCCTAGGGCAAAGAAGTCCCATCATTGGCGTCGCAAATTCTTGGTGCAGTTTTGCGATGTTGTCTGCTGTATAGCGATTCGATTGTCGCAGGCGGATTGTGCTAATTTTATAGTCTGCTTCTGCTTGTTTCAGTACCGCCAGCGCAAGGCGCGTCCATTCCTCGTCGTTTCCCATTCTGCCATCTCTACCCATTTTTTAACTCCTTTTTTTAAAACGGAACATCTTCGTCAAAGGGGACGCTCGTGCCCAGACCGCTCATGTCGGACTTGGCCGCGCCGGCACGGGGAGCCGCGCCCATGTCGCCCGCAGGCGCAATATGGCGGTTGGCACTGTCGGCTTTGCGCTCGACAAATTCCACGTTGTTGGCGATCACTTCCGTCACCCAGTGGCGATTGCCGTCTTTTCCGTCATAGGAACGAATCTGCAGGCGGCCTTCCACCAGGATACGGTGTCCCTTTGCCAGACTATTTCCGCATAATTCTGCCGCCTTGCCCCATACAACAACAGGAATGAAATCAGCTTCACGTTTGCCTTCCTGATTCAAAAAAGGTCTGTCCACTGCAAGTGTGAAAGATGTTACTACTTTGCCACTGGTGACATATCTTACTTCCGGGTCTTTTGTCAGCCGTCCAAGTCCAACCCACTTATTCATTGTTTTTTTCCTCCTTGTGCATCAGCATTTCTTCGATTTCACTTTGACTTTCCACGACCCATGTATCATTTCCACGGTCATCTATAACGTGTGTTACCATTCCACCACGTTCAAAAGAACCTTCATGAGTTTCATAAAATTTTTTTACATAATCAAAATTAAAAACAATCCTTTTGCCTTTTTCAGCTCCCCATGTGTCAAATCCATCAACTTTGTGTAAAGCTACTAAATTCATTGTTTTTCCTCCTTAAAACGCTATTTGTTCAAACTCTGTTTGGAATACATTCACACCGCCAAAATGCTTTTTAAGTAATTTCATAAGCATCTCACATTTTGTATCTGCTTCTTTTTTTGTTGCAAATTCGTTTAGAACCTCATCAAATCGATAAATTGCATAACTTCCGCCATAATCATTTCTCCTTTGAAAATCTAACCAACTTTGTTTTGCATTGGATTTGTTCAATGCCTTTTTTACTTGGATGTCAGCAAGATGTGCTTCACCATCCGCATCACAGGATTCCCATGTCAAAACCACAAAATATTTGTATGTACCTCTTTTTTTACCTTTTTGCCCTGCACTTTGTCTTGCCCTGATATGCCCTGCAAGTTCGTCAGCATCGACACCATACTTTTCTGCATAATAGCTAACAGCTTTGTTAAAATATCCACTTTCACGAATCCAACTACATGCCCCCATAACAGCCGCATACATCCTTTTGTTTGCAATGTATGGATATTTATATGCCATTCTTGTGTACCCTCCTATAAGTCAGTATCTTTGATGCAGGTCACGCCTTCATGGATGAGGGTCTGCTTGATTCCTTCAGCATCAATCTCTTTCCCGGCAATCAACCCCTGCATCCAAGGTTCGCTTGCTTTCAGCAACCTTTGAATCCGTTCATTGCCGAATCCAAACTTGTCATGCAGTTCCAATAACAGTGCCATGTATGCTTCACGCACCCCGGCATTGTAGTTTTCTACTGCGTATTGTCCCAACCACGTTTCAAACTTTTCTTTGTTGTAGTTTTGTATTTCCCTACGTTTTGCCCTGCTTAATTGTTGCATTTACCTCACCCAAACAAACCAGCACCATCAATCGCTTGCACATTCAGCATTTCTTCCTGCGCCAATTTTGCGAATTTCTTGTCCACTTCAAACCCGTATGCGTTCCGTTCCAGTTCCATTGCCGCCCGTAATGTTGCACCGCTTCCAGCCACAGGGTCAATGACCACATCGCCCTTGTCGGTAAATATTTCTATCAACCTTTTCAAGAGGATGATCGGTTTCTGCGTTGGGTGGATTTTTGGATAATTGCGAATATCCTTCTGCCATGGAAACCAGTTAAAAATCATTTCACCGCCATTGTTGAATTTCGGCAGTTTATCCCGGTACAAAACAAGTGCATATTCCGTTGCGCCCACGATTCGCATATTTGCCTTCAACACCTGCGCAGAAAAGTTCTTGATGAACACCAGCGGAATGTGATGGACGAATCCATGCTTCTTTGCTTTTTCAATGACCATTGGAATCTGCTCAAAACTGCAAAAGACAATCATGCAAGGTGCTTTCCCTCGTTCTTTCGGTTCTTTTTTCAGCAACCGATTACAGAAATGGAAGTATTCCGCAATATTGAAGTTGAAATCCGTGTTGAAGAATCCCTTACCTGCCAGTTTGCTTTCACCATTCTTATTGTCCCCCCCCACATACCACATGGGATTGCTTCCGTAGGCGTTATTGCCAAGATTGTACGGAATATCTGCAATCACTAACTGTGCCTTCGGTATGTTGTAACGCTTAAAATTTTGGAAGTTGTCGCAGTACAATTCACACTTTAATTTTCTTTCATGCTCCATTTGTGCTTTATCCCCCATTCATATATCCCCCTATTTCGCACCAAAATCGTCTGTATCGCATTTTAATTGAGCAACTTGATACATTTATCGTCCAAGAGTTTACCTTCGCCTAAAACGAATTTATTGACTGATTCTTCCTTCGACCTCTCACACACTTCGCGGTACATATCCCTTAACTGTGCCTTTGCAATCCGCATATCTTTGGACGGGGTTTCGCACAGTTCGTGCCATCCGTACATCTTGACCGCCTTTTCAATCTCTTTCGTGCTGAACACAGGTTTTTCGTACACAAATGCGGTGTGCATCTGATGTTCAAT
>Ga0256406_1001256_pt1 | contig 42019 bp, 35 predicted proteins | sample RumenRJG_03DNA_FD_185986 | JGI IMG/M metagenome (GOLD analysis project Ga0256406, IMG submission 185986) | Bovine rumen microbial communities from Lethbridge, Alberta, Canada - RJG_03 | ecosystem: Host-associated > Mammals > Digestive system > Stomach > Rumen | place: Canada: Alberta | collected... | reverse complement strand
CGTTTCTCGGATATTTCGCAGTCGATCCGAGGGATTCGCCGTATGCAATATCATCATACAGCGCCACAAGTCCGTCCGAGGGGAAGTCGTTTTTTCTGACCTGATTTCTGAAATATTCCATCGCCTTATCAAGCGTGTCCGAGCGAACCACGCGGTAGCCGACTGTCTCAAACCCCTGGCTCTTCAGCCACTGAAACTGTTTCTCATGCGAATTTTCAAAATCAACGCCATCCGCGCGGACGAGCGCAAACGCGTAAAAATGTACGTTCCGGCTGGCAGTGACCTCGTTGTTGAGCTGGCGGACCGATCCGCTGCAGAGGTTGCGCGGATTTTTATATTTTGCCTCCGTCTCCGGAATCATGCTGTTGATCCGCTCAAAATCCGGATACGTGATAAACGCTTCTCCCCGCAGCACGAGTTCTCCCGTATACGCGATCTTCAGCGGAATATTCACGAATGTCTTCGCGTTGTTCGTCACCACTTCGCCGGTCCTTCCGTTTCCCCGTGTCACCGCTTTTGCCAGTGCTCCGTCCCGGTAAGTCAGGACGACCGTAAGACCGTCCATCTTCCACGAGAGAAGCGTCCGGTTATCTCCGATGAAGCTTCGCAGCTGCTCCACATCCTTCGTTTTGTCCAGAGAGAGCATCGGCCGCTCATGATCTTCCTTCGGAAGCGAATCGACCGATTCATAGCCGACCCGCTGCGTCGGTGAATTCGCCATGACGATTCCGGTCTTTTTTTCAATCCCGCAAAGCTCATCGTAAAGCGTATCGTACTCGTGATCACTCATGATCTCACGGTCTTCCGCGTAATAGGCCCGCGACGCGTCATTCAGAAGGCGCACGAGTTCCTGCATTCTTGTAAGATTTTCGGGCTGTTCCGCACCGTTCTGCCCCTGATTCATATCCTGCTGCATCCTTTCCTCATCCATCATCTGTGATTCTGCCCGGCCATCTTCTTCAGCCGCCGCACCTCTTCCTCCGACAATTCACGGTATCGTCCGGGTTTGAGATCTCCCAGCTCGAGATTCATGATCCGCACGCGGCAAAGCCGGCTGATCCTGTATCCGTATATCGCGCAGATTCTCCGGATTTCGCGGTTGATTCCCTCCGTCAGAATGATCCGGAACCGATGATCGTCGATCCGGCGGGTTTTCAGCGGCCGCGTCCTCCGGCCAAGATCCGGAAGGTAGACGCCGCCTTCCATCTCTTTCAGATCTTCCGTCCTGACGATCCCCGTGACCGTCACCTCGTACTCCTTTTCATGCACGTCTCCCGCCGACATCACCGCGTCGATCAGATCGCCGTCGTCCGTCATGAGCATCAGCCCCTCGGACCATTTGTCAAGCCGCCCGGCATACGTCACGCGCTTCGGATAATTCAGACAGTCGATGATATTGTCCGGCTCCTTACGGCTTGCGGTGCAGACGATTCCGCGGGGCTTATTGAACGCGAGATATATTTTCTTTCCGGCCGGCCGCACCTCTTCTCCATCCACCCGGACGACATTCTTCTCATCGACCTGACTTCCGGGCTTTGCCGTCACACCGTCGATCGTCACGCGTCCTGCTTCTATCGCTTCATCCGCTCCCCGCCTCGAAAACAATCCGCAGGCGGCCAGATATTTGTTTACTCTCATCTGACAGTTCCATTTCTGATCTGCTGCATTTTAACCTGCTGTCCTATAGAATAGTAACACGTTTCTCCCGCCTCACCTACCCCCGATGCCGAAAGATTCGTGAAAAGTTTGCAAAAGTTTGCAATTCTCCCGCAAATATTGTATTGTTAGAAAATAAGATCGTTCACTGTAAATGGCCGATGCGGAATATTTCTCACATGAATTTTCCGCATCGTCCTGTCTTTTTGCTGTTTTTTCTTCAATCAGCGAAGAACTTTCGGAAGGGAGATCTTTTCAGAGTCATGCAAAAATTGATCCGACAGCTTTTCCGTTTCGGCATCGTGGGCGTCATCGCATTCGCGATCGATTACGGATTGCTGTTCGTTTTCACAGAATACGCCGGGGTCAACTATCTGTTTTCCGCCCTGCTTTCCTACTCCATCTCGACGGTATTCAATTATATCGCAAGTGTCCGATGGGTATTTAATGTCAGCGACAGACACAGCGGAACCAGAAATTTTATCGTTTTCATTGTGTTCAGCGTGATCGGCCTCGGCATCAATGAGCTGATCATGTGGCTCGGCGTGGACCGCCTGCATCTCTATTATATGCTGGTCAAGATCGGCGCAACCGCAATCGTCATGGTTTACAACTTCATCACAAGAAAACTGTTTCTCGAAAAATAAATCGATAATACTTTCTAAGGGGGGATAAAAATGGCACAATCTACAAACCCGAAATCCCGGGCAAACTTCTCCGGAACGATCGGCTACGTCCTCGCGACGGCAGGCTCCGCAGTCGGTCTCGGAAATATCTGGCGTTTTCCGTATCTTGCCGCAAAATACGGCGGAGGAATCTTCCTTCTGATCTATCTTATTTTCGTACTGACGTTCGGATACGCGCTTCTGATGTCGGAAACGTCACTCGGCCGCATGACGAGAAAAAGTCCGGTCGGCGCATTCAAACATTTCGGCAGGGGCGGAGCCTACCGGTTCGGCGGATGGATTAACGCGATCGTACCGATGATCATCGTACCGTACTACTGCGTGATCGGCGGATGGGTACTCCGCTACCTCGCGTCCTATTTTCAGGGAGCGGTTCATTCTCTCGCCGGGGATGACGCATTTACCTCGTTTATCTCAGATGCAAAATCCGTTGAAGTATTTTTCGTCATCTTCGCGCTCTGCACGATCATCGTCATTCTTCTCGGTGTGCAGAGCGGAGTCGAACGCGCGTCAAAAATCATGATGCCGGTCCTCGTCGTCCTGGCGTTCGTCGTAGCGATTTACTCGATCACACGGCCCGGCGCGATGGCAGGTGTAAAATACTTCCTGATTCCGGATCTGAGACACTTTTCCTGGATGACGATCGTATCCGCGCTGGGGCAGATGTTCTACTCGCTCTCCTGCGCGATGGGAATCCTTTACACGTACGGCTCCTATATGAAGAAAGATGTCAACATCGAGGCGTCGAATTCCCAGGTTGAATTCTTCGACACTCTGATTGCGGTCCTCGCCGGCCTGATGATCATCCCGGCCGTCTTCGCCTTCTCCGGCAGCAGCGCCGCGGAAAACCTGAAGGCAGGACCCTCTCTGATGTTCATCACGATGCCAAAAGTATTCGACAGCATGGGGCTTGGAACGATCATCGGAATCGTATTTTTCCTGCTCGTATTCTTCGCGGCGCTGACGAGTTCCATCTCGCTGGCGGAGAGCTGCGTCTCCACATTTGAAGATGAGTTCCACATGAGCCGCCTCGGTTCCTCGATTCTGGTCGGTGTCATCATCCTGGCTCTCGGAACGCTCTCGAGCCTCGGTTTCAATGCACTCTCCGGCATCACAATTCTCGGCATGGATTTTCTTGACTTCTTCGATTTTCTGTCGAATTCCGTCATGATGCCGATCGCCGCCATCGCCACCTGTGTGCTGATTCTGAAGAAAGTCACCCTCGACGGACTCGCCGCGGAAGTCACTGCCTGCGGCATGCCCTTCAAGAGACGCAAGGTCTATAACTTCATCATGAAGTACCTCGCCATCGCGTTCATCGCGGTCATACTCGTGAGCTCCGTGCTCAACGCGTTCGGGGTCATTCATATTTGAATCGAAAACTTCCTGCAATCAAAAGACTTCCCCCTCGTACGTGTAGCCCCAGTCTTTGCGGATCCCGGTCATAAGATCCATGACATCCGCGGTATAATCGAGGCACATGTCCGAGGGGTCTCCGCCTATGGCCTTCTCCATATCCTCCATCTCATACGCAAGCGCCCGGTCCTGTTTTCCGGCTCGCACGATCTCTTTCTCGCCGGTTTCCGTCCAGGTGATGACGGCTTCTTCCGCACGCGGATATTCCATGATCTCGATGTAGGCTTTGTCACAGGAAATCATCGCGCGTTTCGGCTGTTTGGAGTGCATCGTCAGACAGATTGTGACAATCTGGCCTTCTCTGTTCATCATAACAATTCCGGATTTTTCATCCGAGCCGCTGGGCGCGTATGTGACCTTCGATACGACCTGATCCGGCTTTGACTTCAGGTAGCAGCGCGCTCCGGCAATCGCATATACGCCGATATCAAGCATCGCACCGCCCGCGAGCGCCTTGTTAAAAAAGCGGTTCTTCATATTATATTCCTTGTAGCTTCCGAAGTTCATCGTGATGACATTCACATCACCGAACTCTCCGGAAGCGACGCGGCGGCGCAGTTCCTTGTGGATCGGCATATGATAGATCGTCATCGCTTCCGCCAGAATCACATGATTCTTCTTTGCCAGATCAATCGCCTCCCTGAGTTCCGCACTGTTCATCGTGATGGATTTTTCGCATAGAACATGCTTGCCGTTCGAAAGTGCCTCACGAAGGAAACGGATGTGCGTGTTATGCGGGGTCGTGATGTAGATCACATCAACATCCGGATCCGTGAACATCTCGTTCAGATCATCATACACTCTGCCCACATGATATTTTTCCGCGAACGCTACCGCTTTTTCATGCGTCCGGTTTCCGACCGCGCAGATTTTCTTTCCGACCCCGGTAAGGGCAGCCGCCATCTCATTCGCCACAACCCCGCACCCGAGAATTGCCCAATTGTACTCTTTCATCTGTTGTGCCTCCTTCTAACAGAAGGGCTGCCGAAGATATAAATACTGCGGCAGCCTTGAAATGATTATTGACGAAAGCGGTCTCTGAGGGCGGTTTTCTCAGTCAGCCAGTCCGCTCTTCTCCGGCGGAAGTTTTTTCTTCCAGATCGAAAGGATCAGAGATCCCGCAACTGCGCCGATCAGAATCGCAGCGATGTATCCAACCGGATTGTGGATGACCGCGATGACCCAGATACCGCCGTGCGGTGCCGGGCTGGTGCATCCCCACGCCGCTGACAGAGCGCCCGCAAGTGCGGAACCGACGATACAGGATGGAATCACGTGTCCCGGATCTGCCGCCGCGTAAGGAATCGCTCCCTCTGTAATGAAGGAAAGGCCCATGATATAGTTCACAATACCGGCTTTTCTCTCCTCGGAAGTCCAGCGATTTTTGAAAAACGTGGTGGACAGCGCGATCAAAATCGGCGGAACCATACCACCCGCCATGACGGATGCCATGATCGACTGACCTGCGTCTGTTCCGCCCTCCAGCATTCCTGTGCCAAACAGATACGCCGCCTTGTTGATGGGACCGCCCATGTCGGTCGCCTCCATCCCTCCGACGACACCTCCGAGAAGCGTCAGATTTCCGGTTCCCATGCTGTTCAGAAGGCCGGTGATTCCGCTGTTGATCGCGCCCATGATCGGATTGATGCCGCACATGACGAACCCGATGCACAGGATTCCGATCAGCGGATAAATCAACACCGGTTTGATTCCTTCCAGCGCCGACGGCATCCGGTCACAGAGTTTTTCCAGACCAAGCGTCAGATACCCGGCAATAAAGCCTGCCAGCAAGGCTCCAAGGAAGCCTGCGCTGACCGCCGACACAGACGGCTCCGCGCCGTGCACCGCGACGTTGACCTGATCTGCGAGATAAGCGAAGGTAAATCCTTCCTTCGCGATCCAGCCTCCTACAAAGCCGACCGCAAGTCCCGGCCGGTCCGCGATGGACATCGCGATAAATCCGGCGAGAACCGGGAGCATGAAACTGAAGGCGACATTACCGATCTGGTTGAAAAACTTTGCCGCGGCATTGCCCTGTCCGTAAAAGCTCTGCCCGATGGAACCCGTATCGATCAGGAAAGACAGTGCGATCAGAATACCGCCGCCGACGACGAACGGAAGCATATGCGACACGCCGTTCATCAGATTTTTGTAGATCGTGTGCCAGACCGAATCCTTCTCCCCGGAAGCCGCGGCGGACAGATCGGCGCTTCCCTCAAGAACCGGCGCTTCCTCATTCAGAATCTTGCTGATCAGAACCTCCGGTTCATTAATTCCTTTTGATACGGAACACTGGTAGACCTGTTTGCCCTTAAACCGCGAAAGATCGATGTTCTTGTCCGCCGCGATGATAATTCCCTTCGCGTGTGCGATCTCCTCCGCAGTCAGGATATTTTTTGCGCCGACAGAGCCCTGCGTCTCAGCTTTCAGCCGGATGCCCATTTCTTTTGCAGTCTTTTCGAGATTCTCGGCTGCCATATATGTGTGAGCGATTCCGGTCGGACATGCGGTTACGGCAAGCACATCCGGAAGAGGATTTGTCCCGGAGGCCGCTTGTGCCGCCTTCTCTTCTTCCTGCTCCTGCTTCTCGGATTCCGCCTCGTCGATCACCGCAAGAAATTCCTCCGGCGTCCGGGCGGCCCGGAGATTGTCCGTGAAGTCGTCATCCATCAGCATCTCTGCCAGACGGCTCAGTACCTCAAGGTGAACGTCATTCGCCCCCTCCGGCGCGGCGATCATGAAGAACAGATCCGACGGCTCGCCATCCGGCGCGTCGTAATCGACGCCGTCCGGAACAGTCATGGCGACGAGCCCGGCACGCTTCACCGCTGCGACCTTCGCGTGCGGAATCGCGATTCCGTCCCCCATCGCAGTCGTGCTCTCCGCCTCGCGGGCGAGGATTCCTTCCTTATACTTCTCCCGGTCGGAGATGTTTCCGGAAGCGACCTGCAGATCAACCAGCTGATCAATCGCATTCTCCTTGTCCGTTGCCGAAGCCCCGAGTCTGATGCCCTCGGCCTTCAGCAAGTCCCTGATTTTCATTGATAATCCTCCTTTACAGAAAAATCAGCGGTTCCATATTACGCCGGATAAATCCGGTCCCGTTCAGGAAAGCGTCTTCAGAAGAGCCTCCACCTCTTCCTTTGTCGCAAGATCCGTCGAGAACGCGCTCGCCGAACCTGCGCACAAGCCGGTTCTGAACGCCTTGTCATAATCGCCCGTATCGAGATAACCCGTCATGAATCCTGCGACCATCGAGTCGCCGGCGCCGATGGAGTTCACGAGTGTTCCCTTCGGCGCCTCACTCATGAAGACCTCTCCATTCTCTGCAAGCAGCACGGCACCCTCACTCCCCATGGAGATCAGGACATTCCGCGCCCCCTTCTCCTGCAGCTTCTTCGCGCAGGGGACGACCTCGCCGCGCTTCTTCAGATCGACTCCGAAGATCGCTCCGAGCTCGTGATGATTCGGCTTGATCAGGAACGGATGATACTGCAGTACATTGACCAGGAGATCTTTCTCCGCATCTACGATGAACGCGATGCCCCTGCCCTGCAGACGGCTCAGAATCCGCTCGTACATATCGCCCGGAAGCGTGCCCGGAACACTGCCCGAGATGATGAGAATGTCGCCCTGCTTCAGCGTATCCAGTTTGGCGAAGAGCGCGTCGATTTCATCGTCTGCGATCTTCGGCCCCATTCCGTTGATCTCCGTCTCGCCGTCCGATTTCATCTTGACGTTGATCCGCGTAAATCCCTCGCGGACATGGATGAACTCGCTCTTAACACCGCAGTCAGCGAGCCGGTCCTCCAGTTCACGGCCGGTAAATCCGGCGACAAATCCCAGCGCCGTGCTCTCACGGCCGAGATTGCCCAGAACAATCGAGACATTGATGCCCTTGCCGCCCGGAAGAATCTGTTCATAATACGTACGGTTCAGAGTATCCGGCTTAAAATTTTTCACCCGGACGATGTAATCGATCGACGGGTTGAACGTGACTGTATAGATCATGAATTCGCCACCTCCGTGATATGCTGATATTTTCTGTACTTCGGATCTTTGATACGATCCGTAATAATAAACGCATCTTGAAATCCCGCGAACGTAACCGGTGAAATCTGCTCAAACTTACTTGAATCACAGAGGACGTACCGGACTGCGCACTGTTTCAGCGCCGCGCGCTTGACCGTCGCCTCGCCGATCTCCGGCGTTGTAAACCCCGTGTCGTCCGTCACACCGTTCGTTCCGAAAAAGCCGATGGTGAAATGATATTTTTTCAGGGACTCCGCCGTCTGCGGACCGACAATCGCCTCGGATATCACCTTCAGCTCTCCCTCCGGAAGAATGACATGACATCCTTTCAGGGCAAGTTTCCTCGCATGGGCGATCGAATTTGTCATAAATACGGCGCGTGTCTCAGAAAGACAGTCAATCAGCCGATCCGTCGTCGTCCCGGCATCGATATATACAAAGTCCTTTTCTCCGATCAGCCCTGCCGCATACACTGCGATCCTTTTCTTCTCATCCGGGTTTTTCGCACTCTTCTCCGCTACTGCCTGGTCTTCGAGTACATACCCGCGGTCAATGACCGTCGCGCCGCCGTGCACCTTGTTCAGCCTGCCCATCCTGTCCAGCTGCGCAAGATCGCGCCGTATGGTCGACTCAGAGGCGTTGAGGCGCTTTGTCAATTCCTCCACCGTCATGCTCTTATTCTCTTTCACCAGAGAAAGGATCTCTCTTTGTCGTTCCTCCGCAAACATACTGCCTCCTCCGCAGCCTCATTCTTTTCTCATCGATTCCGCCGTCCGTGCGATCGATCTTGATCGATCACGCATTTTTATGATCGTTTTGTCTCTGTGGTTTTATAATATGCTCATATTCAGTCACAGTCAATCATTTTCGGTCATATCCGGTCCCAAATTTTCAGGCGAATTCTTATGCACTTTTACAAATACCCGAACCCCGTCGACTTCAGTTCCTTCTCCACCGCAGAACGCTCCGGAACCGAAGTCTGACTGCCTTCGTATCGGACCGAAATCGATGCCGCCATCTGCGCGAGACACAGGATTTGCTCAAATTCCATGCCCTCCGCCAGTCCGCAGACGAAGGCGCCGTGAAAAATATCCCCGGCTCCCGTCGTATCGACCGCTTCTGCCGGATAAGCCGACATATGGCAGACCTCTCCCCCGTGTCCGGATAAAGAATTCTCCGGAGCACGATAGAGGAGACCTTCCCCGCCCAGCGTGATCACGGCTGTTTTCCCATTGATCGCTTCCACCGACTCAAATATCTCCGCACATCCTTTCGGATCACCGACGTCGATCTTCATGCCGGTGTATCCTTCTGCGAAAACCTGTGAAGAGACAAGATAATCAACCTCTCTCGCGACCTCCAGTGTGTAATCCCGGAAATTTCCGGCATCGAGCACGCGCAGCGCACGGGGATACTTCTCAAATGCGTCGAGCGACATCGTTTTCTCATGGCCATCCGTAAGGATGACGCCGATATCGTGATCGCCGAAAGGAAGGTGACGGGTTTCCGGATCATCGCGGAAGTTCATGACCGTCCGGTTTCCGTTGAAATTGTTCGTAAAGATATAGCTGTACGGCGTGTGAAATTCCCTTCTCTGCAGAACTTCCTCCTCAAAAATTCCCGCACGTTTCATCAGGGTGCGCATCGCCTCTCCAAACTCATCACAGCCGATCCTTGTACGAAGGTAAGCAGGAACTCCCCATTTCGCACAGAGATAAGCGGCGTTAAACGCCGGACCGCCGCCGCCCCGGGTGCTGACGCGCAGATGATATTTCTGATTCTCAACAAGCGGTCCGTCCATCGGAACCGTTATATCATAGGTAGAAAGACCGATCATCAATACAGGTTTCATACTTCTCACTCCATTCCTGTAAAATTGTATCAAAAACAGTATACCAGATTTGTATAACGATGCTTGAAATTTCTGTTCAATGATGCTAATCTAAATTGACTATTATGGTTTGATCGAACCGGAAAGGATGATAATAATGAACGCTTCTTCTGAAAGTGTAGGAAAAAGCAAAGAAGATTACCTTGAGGCGATTTTGATTATAAAAGAAAGACAAGGATATGTGCGCTCGACCGATGTGGCGGATCAGCTGGGAGTGACGAAGCCGAGTGTATCCTACGCGACACGTCATCTGAAAGAGGACGGATATATCGTATCGGATCACGCCGGTATGCTGATTCTTACGGACAGCGGACGTAAAATTGCGGAACGTATCTACCTGCGTCACCGGATCCTCACAAAGCTTTTTACAGATCTCGGTGTCAGCGAGGCGCAGGCTTCCTCCGATGCCTGCATGATCGAACATGACCTCAGCGATGAAACATTCGACGCGATCTGCCGGCACTGCGGCGTAAATCTCAAATCTTTTAATGAAACGTGATTTTAATCAGATTAAAGGACTGTCCCGAAAGCAGGACAGTCCTTTTGTAGAAATCAGATGATTTAAGGGCGGATCAGATTTCATAACGGAACGAAATGCGCCCATCTTCGGATAGTTCGTAAATCAGTGCGCTGTGAGGTTCAAGATTGTCAGTCTGACCGGGCACGTCCGGGCAATCCGAAAAGGTGAGTTCCGCTCCCTCCTCTCGCATCATCTTCAGAATTTCCGGCGAAGCACTCCCATATCTGCGGTCACTTGACGCGCAGCAGATCACATACTCCGGCCTGATCCTCCGGAAAATATCCCGGCTGATTCCGTCTTTCTGGCCGTGATGCCCGACCTTGAAAATGTCAGCTGAAAGATCCGCATCCTTCAGACGGACGTAGCCGTTCTGATTGGTATCGCCCGGAAGCAGAATCCTCCGTCCGGCATATTCAATCATCAGCATCAGGCTGAAATTATTCATGGCTGCATCCGCGCGGTTCGCTGCGGAGCGTGCCGCATTCTCATCCGTTTCCGTACAGATCGCCGTTATCATGCGTCCGAGCAGTTCCTCCCTGTCGAGGGCCGGCTCCAACACGGTCATTTTCAGTTGTTCGGCAGGAATAAGGCAGGAGCTTTCGCAGCTCAGCTGTCTGATTTCACATCCCTTTGCCGCGAGGATTCTGCAGACATTCCGGTAATCATTTACCGAATTGAGAAATTTCTTCTCGGTCGTCTGCAGCTCCTCCCGCACGTAAAGAGGTGTCATGGTCTGATAGAAAAGAGGCGGAAGTTCCTGCCAGAAACTGATCGGCGCGTACCGTTCCGCAACCGCCAGAAGACCGCTTGTGTGATCCTCGTGAATGTGCGTATTGACGAGCAGGTCAATATGCGAGATCTCTTTTCTCTCAAGCCAGCGGATAACGGGAATTCTTCCGGAAGAAATGTCGTGATATTCTTCCGGCTCCGCGCTCCCTCCGTCGATCAGCGCACGGAACACGCCGTCTTTACGTGTCCGGTCCGCGGTCTCCAGAAGAATCGCTTCCCCGTAACCGACATTAATAAAGGTAAGGCGCAGCCCTCTCATCAGCTCACCGTTTTTCGGATATAACCGATCGAAAGGATCAGTACAAGAATCGTCATGATAATCGCGCCTGCCGAGCCGAATCCAAATTTCAGATTCTTGATACCATAGTTGTAGAGGAACTGCGTAATTGTCGAAGTTGTGCCTGCCGGACCGCCGCCGGTCAGGATGTTGACTTTATCAAAGAGTCGGAATGTATCAATCGTGCGGAGCAGTGCGCACAGGATCAGGCCGCCCTTGATATTCGGGATCGTGATATGCCAGAAGGTCGTCCACGCGTTGGCACCGTCAATCTTCGCCGCCTCATACTGATCCTGGGAGACGCTCTGCAGAACCGCATACAGAAGCAAAAATACGAAGGGCACATTCTGCCATACGTCGATCAAAAGAATCGTATTGAACGCGGTCCCTGTCTCCATAAACCAGTTATGCACCGGGAGATGGAAAAACTTAAGAACCTGGTTGACAATCCCGTAGTTCTGGGAAAGCATCATCTTCCAGGACAGAGCGACCGTGACCGTCGGGAGCAGATACGGAAGAAGGAGCAGTATACGAAGCACCTTCTGTCCGCGAAGCAGTGAATGCACAAACACCGCGATTAAAAGTCCGATCACCATCTCAAAAAGAACGGCAAGGATCGTAAACTTAATTGTATTCAGGACGGCTGTCTGAAAGTAAGGACTCTTGAACAGGGATTGGTAGTTCTGGAGTCCGATTATCTTATAGCCGCCCTTCTTGCCGTACTGGTAATTTGTAAAGCTGTAAAATACCGTAAACACCAGCGGATAAGCCGTCATGACAAGCAGCACGATCAACGTCGGCAGCGTCATGAGCCGCGGGAATGCCCGGTCCTCAGAATCCGGTTTTCCATATTTCAATGCTGTATTTTTTGTTCTCATAACTGGAACCTTTCAGAAACAGGATCGTCTGTTCCGATCAAACGTCCGGCGCGCCGCCGTCGCTGTCAGGGCAGGCGGCGCGCCAATTTTATAAATCAGGATTCATTCTTTCACTCGCTGCATGATCCGTCCGTTGATCACTGCATCAGGAGCTCAAGCTGAGACTGCGCGTTCTTCAGAGCGTCGTCGAGGGACTCGGTTCCCTGCATGTAGTTGTCAATCTCGGTTCCGAACGTCGTGGTGAAGTCGTTCCACTGCGCGATAACCGGACGATATACACCTTTTTCCAGAGCGTCGCAGACGATGGAAAGTGTCGGATGGTTCTTCAGAACGTTTTCGTCCTTCAGGCAGGAGTATCTGCACGGTACGCCGCCCGCATCAACCGTAGAGAGCTGCACGTCTTTGTCCATGAGGTACTCGAGAAGTTTGACGCCAAGATCCTTGTCCGGAGCATTCTGCGGAACGCCGATGCACCATGTGCCGTACAGGGAGGTGTTGACTTCCTTGCCGTCTGCGGTCAGTTTGCTCGGAATGACACAGTAGCTGCCCGCGCTGTCAGAGGTCGGCGAATACCATCCCGGCCATCCGACTGCCAGTGCGCCGTCGCCGTTGTCAATCTGTGCCACAATATCATCTTTTTCCATTGACTGACCGGTAGCCGCAAGATCCTTGTACTGAGTCAGTGCCTGCTTCATCTCCGGTGTGTCAACGGTCGGTTTGTTGTTGTCATCGACGACCCATGCGCCGTTTGCAAGCATCACCGGGATAAAATCAGAAAGGATCGAATCCGGGTTTCCGCCGCGGACGATGTATCCGTTCTTTCCGGAGTCCTTCGCAGACTGTGCGATCTTCATCACATCGTCCCAGGATTTGATATCATTATCGCCGGTATATCCCGCCGCCTTGACGAGATCCTTGTTGTAAAGAAGAACGGTGACATTTCCGAAATACGGTGCAAGGTAGATATTCCCGTCCTTGTCTTTGCAGATGTCCGTTGTTCCCGGAATAATATCGTCATCGAAGGAATACCCTGCATCCGAAAGATTCGTCAGAACCTCGTTCTCCGTAAACTCAGCCATCCAGGAACCGTCGACCATAACCAGATCGTATGCTCCCTTGGAATTCTGCGCATCGAGCGCGATCTTGCTGTGAAGGTCATCGAACTCAAGCTCCAGAACCTCGATATCACAGTTATTCTCTTTCTCAAATTCCGGCAGACACTGCTTGATGACGTCGCCGTATGTGCCGCCGCGGAGAGCCAGTGTCATTTTGACTTTTTCTCCGGAAGCTGCCGCTCCGGATCCGCCCGCACTCGTCGCTGCAGCCGAACTGCTTCCTGCTGCCTCGCTCGACGCATCTGTTCCCGACGAGGAAGATCCGCCGCATGCCGCCAGCGACAATGCCATCGCTGCAGCCAGTCCCGTTGCCATTAGTTTTTTCATCTTCATGTCTTATATCCTCCTCCTTATTAATAAAAGACATCGGTCCATTGATACCAGATTATTTATACCGGCGGATCAGCTCTTTACCGCTCCGCTCGAAAGTCCGGAGATCAGATAGTTCTGCGCGAAGATCACGAACAAGGTGATCGGGATGACGGAAATCACGCCGCCTGCCGCGACCAGTCCGAAGTTTGTAAGATTATCCTCCGTATTCAGCGCGGCGAGTGCGATCGGCACTGTATTGTTCGCCGGCGACTGAATGAAAATGATGCTGTAGGTGTACTCATTCCATGCATACATAAAGGACAGCATCGCGATGGCCGCAATTCCCGGAGCAACGAGAGGCAGTACGATCTTCCGGAACAGCTGCCACTCGGTCGCACCATCGACTTTTGCGGACTCCTCGATTTCTTCCGGAAGTTCCGCGAAGAACCCGATCATGTACCAGATGATCAGCGTGATGTTGATCAGTACGCACGCCAGAATCACCGGAACTTTTGTGTTCAGGATCCCGAGTTTTGAGAACATCGTGTACAGCGGAATCGTAAATGCAACCGGCGGAAGAATACGGATGATCATGATCCAGAACGAGATCGGCTTTTTCATGCCGAAGCGGAACCTGTGCCGCGCAAGAACGTACGCGGTGCAAAGTCCGATCGTCAGCGAAATCGCTGTCGAAATCAGTGTCGTCTGAAGAGAATTTCCGATTGCCTTTCCGAACCCGTTGTCCGTGAACAGAGCGAGGAAATGTTCCCCTGTCAGCGCGTGCGGAATCAGTGAAATATGTCCCTTCATCTCCGACATCGGGCGGATCGACATACCGATCAGCCAGTAGATCGGGAAAAGCGCGATCAGAAGCAACAGCGCTGCGATGATCGCTTTCACCACACTCACCCATTTTTTATGCATCACTTTCCTCCTTCGCTGGCGGCCTTTGCCGCTTCTGTATCGATTGTTCTGAATTGTCCGGCGGCCGCCGCCGTCTTATCTTATTGATCGATCCGGATCAGGTCGATCCCCGGATGACCAGCTTCGGTTCGATCACAAACCGGTTCTTTTCCGGTTTATTTCCCGATAGAAGATCGAGCATCAGCTTCGCCGACAGCTCGCCCATCCTTGTACAGTCGGTATGAACCGAGGACATTTCCGGCTCAAGCGCCTCGCAGACCCTTGAATCATCGTAACCAATGACTGCGACGTCATCCGGTATTTTCCGTCCAAGACGAATCGCCGCTTTCATGGCGCCGGTCGCGATCACATCGTTCGCTCCGAAGATTGCCGTCGGCGGATCCTGCTGGATCAGAATTCTCTCCGCCTGTCTTTCCGCATCCGGAATATTCGGATCGCAAATTCTGACGTACCGGTCCGGGATAGGGAGTCCGTGTTCCTTCAGCACTGCGCAGAACGTATTGAATCGGACTTCACAGATATAGGGAGAAAACCGGCCCGCGAGCATCGCGATTTTCCTGTGCCCGCGGCTGATCAGATGCTCCACCGCCATCCTCACGCCGGTCTGCTCGTCCGAAACGACGCGCGGAAAATCAAATCCCCCCAGCTCATGGTTGACGAGAACAATCTTCGTGTTCTGTCTCACATAGCCCGAAATCATCCCGACTGTCGCGCTTCCTCCGAGAATCACGCCGTCTACCTGATTTCTTCGCGTGCTTCCCCAGTCATCCGCCGTGGAAACAAGCAGCCGGTAATCTGCATCTTTCGTCACACGCATGATTCCGTCACAGATTCCCGCGTAAAATTCATCTAGAATAGAAGAATCATGCTTGCATATCAGAAAAGCGATGTGCTCGGTCGTCTGGCGTGCCATCGACTGTGCGATCGCGTTCGGCTGATAGTCGAGAATCCTCGCTGCCTCCATCACCTTCGCCCGCGTCGCCTCCCGTACACTTTCCGGATTTGAAAATGCTCTGGACACCGTCGCTGTCGATACACCGGAAAGCCGGGACACATCTTTAATCGTGTGAGCCATCTGTCCACTTCCCTTCAGACCATTATATTTTTCACCGGCCATTCAGCCGTTCGTCCGGTACAGCTGCCCCGCCGCAAGGTTTGAATGTAAACGCTTACATTTATAAAACATACACATTTGCTGCTTCCCTCACTGGATAGGGTCATCTTACCATCAGTACGAGGGTTTTTCAAGTAAAACGCAGGTAAAATCACGATATTCAGTTATTATTTACAGAATTTATTAGATGTTTTGTGCATTTTTTATGTGTTCACGGTTTGGACACATTGTAAATGTTTACACGTTTTTTACATTAGAAAGGGAAATCCCCTGGGTACAACAGCCGGCGCTCGCGATTTCCCCGCTCTCCTGCCGATGCTTTTGTACCCGGGGGATTTCCCGGCGGGTGGTTTCCCGGAAAGGTGATTCAGACGGTATTTTTCAGTTCTTTCGGACCGCACAGGGCAGCCGCAGCACGTTTCGCCCGGACGGTGCGCGGGAAGACAGAAAAGCGTGTATCAATCCATGTAGAATTCGCGGATATATCGTTCTACGTCTTCTCTTGTTCCGCAGAACGGTCCCGGCGTCTCCATCTTGAGTGATACCAGGGCTGTCGCGAACAACAGTGCGTCTTTCATGGTGTGGCCGAGGCGCTCGACGAGATAGCCTGCAAACGTGGTATCGCCTCTTCCGGTACGTCCTACGAGGCTTCGCGCGCGGATCGGGCTGACGCAGTATTCGTTTCCGTCGTATGCAAGGACTTCCGTGTTATGCGTGATGACAATTTCCTTCGCGCCCCACTCATGCAGAATCTTCGCCGCCTCTTTCCTGTCGTCGGTTCCGGTCAGAATCTTCGCTTCCGCCGCATCCGTTTTCAGGAAGTCGATGTACGGAAGGTATTTTTTCTTATTCTCCCAGTCATAAAAATTCATCGAACCGTCCGCTTCGCCGTGCCGGAGCAGGCACTGTACATCCACAGCCACTTTTCCCTTTTCCGACGCTTTGACAAAGAGTTCATCCGGAAAGTCGCCGTACGTCAGCCCGGCGAAATGATAAATCTTTGTATCCACCGGCGGGAGATCTTCGAACGCGAACGAATCACTCTTGGACAGGAGCGTGCACTCACGCGTCTCCTTGTCCTCCGTGAAATACTTATTCCGGATCGAGGTTGTGTGCGCGGACAGTTTCCAGTAGACGTCCGCCGGACAGTTTTTAAAGGCATCATACACATCGGCATCCGCCGGATTCAGCTTTGTGAAAACAGCCGTTCTTCCACCGATATTCGAGGCAGCGTAACCGGACTGAATCACAGCTCCGCCGGTCAGCCGGTCTTCGTGATCATGACAGTCAATCATGATATCGAGCGAAAGCGGACCGATTACCATCGTGTCATATGCAGGTTTTTTCATTTGGACATTCCTCCTCTGTTTTGATTCACCCCGTCATACGTAATGCGGCGGCCGTTCTGCCGGGGCAAAACGGCCGCCGCACGGGCAATATTGTATTCTGCCCGGAGTTAAATTGCAACTTTGTAACGAAAACTTCCTGCCGCGCCGCGCTATGAAATGCCATCTGCGGATCGGCTTTATCGCAGTACGCGGACGCTCCCTTCGACAAGCGAGAGAGAAACTTCCTGTCCCGCCGCATAGCGCTCATGAAGCTGCGGATTGTAGGTTTCTACGATATACTGTGAATCGCCGAGCATGAGTGCGTATTCGATTTTTGATCCGTAATACGTCGCACGTGCGACTTTGCAGCGGAAGACGCCCTCCTTCGAAGAGAGTTTCACTCCCTCCGGACGGAAGCAGAGGCAGCAGTCCGATCCGACTTCAACATCCTGCATCGCTCCGGGTTTCGGCACAAGTATCTCTCTTCCGCCGACCCGTACGACGGCTCCGTCCGGGCCTTTCGATACGAGCGTTCCGTCGATAAAATTCGCCTTGCCGATGAAGTTCGCGACGAAACGGTTGACCGGCTGCTCGTAAATTTCCATCGGCGTTCCGACCTGCTGGATTACCCCGTCCTTCATGATGACGACCTTATCGGAAATTGCCATTGCCTCAGACTGATCATGCGTGACATAGAGCGATGTAATTCCAAGCCTCTGCTGAAGGGCTCTCAGATCATCCCGCATCGTCTCGCGCAGTTTTGCATCCAGATTCGAGAGCGGCTCATCAAACAGCAGTACGCTCGGTTCGATTACGACCGCGCGGGCGAGAGCGACTCTCTGCTGCTGGCCTCCGGAAAGCTGATTCGGGAACCGGCGCTCCATGCCTTTGAGCTGCATCATCTCAATAACCGCGTCGGTTCTCTTTGCAACCTCCTCCGGAGGACGTTTCGCGACACGCAGACCGTATGCGATATTTTCATAGATGTTCATATGCGGAAACAGCGCGTAGCTCTGGAATACCATTGAAATTCCACGTTTGTTCGGCGGAATCTTCGCGACGTCGCGGTCTCCGATATAAACACTGCCGCTCGTCGGATATTCAAATCCCGAGATCATCCGGAGCGTCGTCGTTTTTCCGCACCCCGAAGGTCCCAGAAGGGTTACCATCTCGCCGGAATTCACTTTCAGATTGATATGATTGACGGCTGTAAAATCCTTGCCGGTATCCGGCTGCTGAAATACCTTCGTGATGTCTTTGAGAACTACTTCCGAGCTTTTCCTTCCCAGATTCACTCCCGTATTATTCATTTCGCTCATGGCAAAACCTCCATTTTCCTGACTGATACGTTACGCCGCCTTCTTCTCACTCGTTTGAACACGCGCCGCGGCGCTCTCTTTCGGAACCTTCGACCGCGGGGAAAGAAGAACTTTGATCACCCGGTCGAAAATACCGATAAATACGAGAAGAATCACGATCATCATTGTGACGAATGCAGCTGCCTGCCCGTATTTTGCCTGATCAAACAGGGTATAAATCTTCGTCGTGATCACATTCCACTTCGGCGATACGAGGAAGATGACGGCACTGACCGCAGTGATCGCTTTCACAAACGAATAGACGAGTCCCGAGAAGAATGCGTTCCGCAGCATCGGGAGCGTGATCCTCCGGAAGCTGTAGCCTGTATCCGCCCCGAGCACTGTCGAAGCCTCCTCGATGGAATTATCAATCTGCAGCAGTGTCGTCGTACCCGATTCGACCGCGACCGGCATGTTTCTGAAAATAAATACGATCACAAGAATCGCAGCCGTACCGGTCAGAACGATCGGTTTCGTGTTGAACGCAAGGATGTAGGAAATACCGAGAACCGTACCCGGTACCGCGAACATCAGAACCGACGAAACCTCGATGAATGTCTTGCCATAATAATGACGTTTTGCCGTGATATACGCGATAACCATACCGAACAGTCCGCCGATCAGCGCGGAGATCAGCGCGAGAATCATCGACGTCTTCAGTGCGTCAAGTCCGTAGCTGAGTGCCTTCTTATACTGGCGCAGCGTGATCGACCAGTCATACCCCCACGTCTTGATAAAAGAGGCCGCGATGACGGTTCCGTACAGGAGGATGACGATACATGCCACTGCCATGCAGATCGCGAACAGCGGATATTTGATGCGCTTTTCATCGATCATCTTGCGCGCCTGGGTCGGTTTGCCGGTGACCGTCACAAAGCTCTTCTTATTTACCCAGTATTTGTTCAGCAGATACGCGATCACGGCAGGGATCAGCAGCAGCAGCGAGAGCGCGGCGCCCTTCCGCATATTGTACGATCCGGTGATGGTCGTGTAAATTTCGATCGAAAGCGTTGTGAAATCTCCTCCGATGGTGGCAGGATTCGAGAAATCCTCAAGAGAGGAAATAAATACCAGCAGCATCGCGGAAATAACACCCGGAAGAGACAGCGGGAACGTCACCGTCCAGAAGGTCTTCCACCTCCCGGCGCCCATGTTGCAGGCCGCATCCTCGACCGAAGCGTCGATCGAACTGAGGATTCCGGACAGCGTAAGGTAGGCGATCGGGAAGAATGACATCACCTGCACGATGATCAGCGACGTTGCGCCGTAGACATTGTTCCCCCGGATACCGAGCAGTGACTTTGTGATCAATCCCTGCTTTCCAAATAAGAAGATGATCGAAAGGGAAAGGACGAACGGCGGGGAAAGGATCGGAAGCGTTGCGATCGCCTTGAGAAATCCCTTGCACGGGACGTTCGTTCTCGTAGTGGTGTAAGCGAAAATATAGCCGATGAACGTCGCGATCAGGGCGACTACCAGACCCAGAAGAAGCGTTCTCCCGGTCGTTTTCATATATCTGGAAGTCGAAAGGATCGAAATCAGGTTCGACATCGACGCGTGACCGCTCTCGTCTGTAAAACTGAATGCAAGCATCTTAACGAGCGGATATATGACAAAAAGCAACAGGAGCGCGATAACAACGATGATCGTGATCAGAAGCACCGGCTGGCGTGCGATCATCTTCGTCTCGTTTCTCCTTTTTTCGCGGGCGATGCTTCTCCCGCTTCTCCCTGTATTCTCTGCCATCTGAAGACCTCCCTATGTTTCTTCGATTAAAAAAGGGGCTTCCGAGCGGGGAGCCCCCTTTTTCACTGACCGGAGTGTTTTCCGGAGACATCGGTTTTACTTGGCGTCCTCTTCCGGTGCCGCGATCACATCGGATTCAAATCTCGCGGTCAGAGTCGACTTATTGTCCGCTGCCCAAGTCGCATCATAATCGATGCATTTTACCTGATCGAGAGTCACCAGTCCGTCTGCTACCGTCGCTTTGGAGTTCGTCGGTACACGGAAAGAACCATTCTCAGCGTAGAGATTCTGTCCGTCCGTGGAAGTCATCCAGTCGATGAACTTCTTCGCGTTCTCCTGCTCGTCTGCCGGCCCGTTCTTGATGAGTGCGCATGCGCCTACCTCGTATCCCGTTCCGTCATCCGGGAAGGAAAGCTCGATCGGATATCCCTCAGCCGTCGGCTGCAGTCCGTCATGCGAGAACGTGATGGCGATCGCCGCCTCGCCCTGTGCGACCGCGTTCGGAGCCGCGGATCCGGACTTTGTGAACTGCGTGATGTTGCCGGAGAGTTTCTTCATATAATCAAACGCCTGATCCTCGCCCATAAGCTGAACCAGTGTTGCAAGTACGGTATAAGCCGTACCGGATGTGGACGGATGCGCCATGATGATCTCGTTTTTATACTTTTCATCGAGAAGATCGTTCCAGCTCTTCGGGTAATCATAACCCTTATCCTCGAACCACTCCTTGTTGCACGCGAATGCGATGCATCCTACGTAGATCGGATCCCAGCCGCCCTTCGGATCCAGCAGATTTTCCGGCGTGTCGGAAAGTGCTTTGGACTGATACGGCTCGATCAGACCCTGATCTTCCATGTTGATATAGTTATCGGTCGAACCGCCGAGCATCAGGGCCGCCTGCGGGTTATCCTTCTCAGCCGCGACACGGGTGAGCATCTCGCCCGCGGAAAGGCGGACGTAATTGCACTTGATCCCGGTCTGCTCTTCGAATTTCTGGAAATAATATTCAACCTCCGCCTCCGGGAAAGCGGTGTAAACAGAAAGCGAACCGCTGGATTTTCCTGAAGATGCGGCATCTTTCGATGCATTTGCGGAACCTGACGAAGACGATGCTGACTTTGACGCGGAAGAAGCCGCTCCCCCGGAGGATGCCGAAGCGGAGCTGCTTCCGGATCCGGATCCGCAACCCGCAAGCATTCCTGCCGTCATGACACCCGCGAGCATAATCGCTCCAAATTTTCTGAAGTTCTTCCTCATTGACTGTCCCTTCCTTTCCAACCTTGTGATGTGATAGAACCATCTGCCGCGGAATGCTCCGACTCGTTCCGGGCTTTCCGCAATCCTTTGCGAAAACATCCGGCTTTCTGTATAGAATTCTATTGCAGCCGTACAAATAATCGCAATGGATTTCTGTGAACTTTACAAGTAAACTATCATTTTGCCCGTGTATTGTCAATAATAATCATGCAATTTTGGCGAATGCTCCAATTTTATTATGCAAATTATGGTGATTCTGCGGATTCGCACACGTTTTCGTTCAAAATATTTTACACAAATAGAAACTGCGTGTAATATATATATCAGTAACGAAAACTTCCCATACACCTGATCTGCCGGTGCTTCGCCCTCAGAACCAGGCGCAGGGCGAAGGGCAGCGCAGATTTTCGGTATGGGAAGTTTCGTCAGCAATATGCTCAGAGCCAGATACAATACAACGCAACGGAGGCGGTTCATATGAAACCAGTCACACTTAGTGAACGAAGGAAGTTTGGCAATCTTTTGAAGACGGAAACCCAGGAAACGGTCATGGCAATGATTCCCCAATTTTCAGAAACTGAGACCGGAGCCTTCTCCAAACCTTCGATTTTCTTTTCCCCGGATCCGGAAAACAGCGGATTCGGAGCGATGGTTTTTAATATCGAGAGAGGGGTGAACCTCCGGGAAACGATTGATTTTTTGAACTATTCCGAGGAAATCCGTCCGTTCGATATTATTCTTGCAAATGAACTCGATGACGGCTGTGTCCGTTCCGGCGGAAAGATGGTCGCCCGGGAAATTGCGGAAGCTCTCGGGATGAATTATGTGTACGGGCTTGAATTTATCGAACTCGCAAACGAGGACGACCCGAAGGGATTTCATGGAAATGCAATTTTCACGTGTTTCCCGGTTCTCTGGAGCGAAACTTTCCGTCTGCCCGAGGAAAACAACTGGTACTTTGACCGCCAGACCCGTATCGGCGGGCGCTGTGCGATCTTTGCCAGACTGAAGATCGGAAGCCGGGAGCTCGGCGTCGTCTCTATGCATCTGGAAAACCGCACGGACGGGGCAGGCAGAAGGCGGCAGCTCGATGCGATCCTGCGCGAAGCCGGGCGGGTGTTCTCCGGAATCCCGGTACTGATGGGAGGCGATCTGAATACGAACACATTTGACGGCCGTTCCGTCCCTGCGATCGAGTTTCTCTCGGCGCATCCGGATCTTCTGCGGGACCAGATGGCCCGCGTCGAGGATTACGAGCCCTGTCTGAAGGATGCCGGGAAAGCAGGGTTCGACTGGCGCTCGGCCTCTTCGGTTTTCGAAAAAGAAAGCGTTCCGTACGCGGATACAAAAGGGACGCGCCGCAAGAAACTGCCGGACGGAACCGATATGCTGCTGCGGCTTGACTGGCTGCTGCCGAAAGATCTGACCGCCGATTCCGGACGGACAATCTCCACACTCACAAAAGACTGCGGATTCGCGCCCGATGGCAGCGCGCTCGCACATTTTGAAAAAAGCGAACTTTCGGATCACAATGCGGTGTGGGCACACTTTCGGTTTCAATGATCCCCGACCAGACAGGAGGTTAAAATGAATCACGATTTAATGTTTATCGGTCCCGCCTGCCGGGATGTGAATATTGACTTTGACGGAAGTATCGACCGCGGGATCGGCGGAGCCGTCTACTTCTGCTCTTTCGCCGCCCGTGCGGTCGGTGCGGATGTGATGAATGCGGTGAAGATCAATCCGGAAGACACCGATGTCCGGGACGCATTCGAGACGGACCGTGATCATATCCGGATTCTTCCGTCCCGCCTCACGACAAAAATGAAAAACGTTTACACGACTCCGACACGGGAAACCCGCGACGCTTCCTGCGAAGCACAGTCCGACCCGATCCTCCCCGAAGAAATCCCGGAAGATTCCTGCACGATTTATCATCTCGCGGGACTCCTTTACGGGGATTTTCCCGAACGCCTGATTCCGTATCTGGCAAAGCGCGGGCAACTCTCAGCTGATATTCAGGGGTTTCTCCGTCACAACGACAACGGACCGATGAATTTCCGCGACTGGGATCAGAAAGAAACGTTTCTGAAATACTTTGATTTTCTCAAGACCGATGCGGCGGAGGCGAAGATTCTGACCGGCAGCGACGACCGGCGCGAAGCGGCAAAAATCATGCATGACATGGGTGCAGGAGAGATCCTGATCACGCACAGCACGGAAGTACTCGTATACGACGGCGACACCTGGTTCACCTGCCCGATCCGTGCCCGCAGCCTTTCCGGGAGAACCGGGCGCGGAGATACGACGATGGGCGTCTACCTGGCATGCCGGGCGAAGAACCTGCCGATACGCGACGCGCTTCTGTTCGCCACAGCCGCGGTATCGCTGAAGATGGAACAGCCGGGACCGATCCGCGCGGACAGAGCGGCGATTCAGTCGTATATTGACGACTTTTACACAGACATCCGGTGATGTAACCGGTTAAGAAAGCGTGCTTCGACATTCCGAATGGATTTGTGCACATTTTCCAGAATTTGTTTTTTATATTGACTTTTTTTCATTATAATGCTATGTTGGTTTAGCTCAGACTGTCCCCTGTTTGTAATCGTTTACATTTGACATTCCATATTCCAACGAACAGGAACAGCATGATAACGGAGATGAATCAGAAAATGCGTAAATATAAAATTGAAACCCATGTTCATACGACCTATATCTCAAGATGCGGCTGGCTCGGAGCCGGAGCGATCGTCAGCACCTACAAAAAGCTCGGATTCGACGCAGTCTGCATCACGGATCATTACAACCGTACCGCTTTTGATTATGCGGGCATCGATCTGACAAAACCGGGAAGCAAAGTTCACGATTATCTGGAGGGATACCGGCGGGTAAAGAAATACGCCGAAGACGAGGGCGGCCTGGTCGTCATCCCCGGTGCAGAAGTCCGATTCGACGGATCCGATAACGATTATCTTTTATACGGATGGCATGAAGAGCTGCTGGCAGATCCTGAACACGTGATGAGCGAGGGTCTGGCCGCATTCGCGAAGGAGTACCGGAAAGACGGCGCGCTGCTCATTCAGGCCCACCCCTTCCGGAAGGGGTGCACGCCCGCTCCGGCTGAATACCTGGACGGTGTCGAGGTGTACAACCCCTGTCCGCGCCACTTCAGTCACAACGACCGCGCATACGACTATGCGAAGGAACACGGACTGATCATGACGGGCGGATCCGACGCACACCGCCCCGGCGAGGAAGGCCTTTCCGGCATTGCAGCGGATATTCTGCCCAGAAACGGTTTTGAACTTGCGGAGCTGATCCGTTCCGGCGACTACGATCTGATCATCATGGACGAATAAGTTGATGATCGATGGATCGTCACGGATCAATTTGTATTCTCGGAGATGCGGATATGATTCACGCCTTTGATTATTTCAGGCAGGCAAATTTTGCAGGCGTCGTCATGCGCCTGGTAGTCGCGATGTTCTGCGGCGGCGTTATCGGGCTGGAACGTGAACGAAAACACGGGGATTCCGGTCTGGCCGGCATGCGCACGTATATGCTCGTATGTATCGGAGCCGCACTTACGATCGAGATCAGTCAGTACGAATTTATCATGCTGTCCGGTCCCTGGAAAATGCTTGCAGAACAGATCGGTATCAAGACGGATGTCTCCCGTTTCGGCGCGCAGGTCATCAACGGCATCGGTTTTCTCGGAGCCGGCACCATCATCGTCACCGGCAGTCAGGAGGTAAAGGGCCTCACGACCGCCGCCGGCCTCTGGGCATCCGCCTGCATGGGGCTCGCGGTCGGAGCCGGTTTTTACGAAGCCGTCATTCTTGCTGTGATTCTGATCATCCTGTCGATCGCCGCGCTCTCGAACGTGGAATCTAAAATCATCGATATCGCCAGGAACATGAACTTTTATGTCGAATACAATACGATGAATGATATCACCGGCATCATAACTTCTCTGAAGCAGATGGACGTGCGGATCTACGAAGTCGATATTGAACGCGGCGATTTAAAACGCGGCATCAACCACAGCGCTGTTTTCAACATCCGTCTGAACCGGCGGATGTCTCACACTGCCCTGCTGATGGATCTTTCACAGCTTGATTCGATCATCACTATCTATGAAATCTGACGGAGGGAAAAACGCCTATGCTGTCTATTTTCGACGGACTTCGTCAACTGAATATGTACTCGGCGGCGTTTCGGCTTTTTCTCGCCGTCATCTGCGGAGGCATCATCGGCCTGGAGCGTGAATTTAAGCGCCGTCCGGCCGGTTTCCGCACACACATCCTCATCTGCCTGGGTGCGGCGATGACGACCCTGACCAGCCAGTTCCTGTACCTCTATATGCACTACTTCACGGATATGGCCCGACTCGGCGCACAGGTTATCGCCGGAATCGGCTTTATCGGCGCCGGTACGATCATCACGCGCCGCGAGCGGATCAAAGGCCTGACAACGGCGGCCGGCCTCTGGGCCGCTGCGATCGTCGGTCTCGCCATCGGCGGCGGCTTCTACGAGGGCGCGCTCATTACGACCGTTCTGATCGAGCTGGCGGAACTCGTATTTGCTCAGATCGATTTCGCATTGCTCAAGCATTCACCGGAAATAAACCTCTACATCGAATACGAGAGCCGGGAGGCCCTCGATACCGTCTTCGCCTACTTCCGTGAAAAGGAAATCCGCCTGATCGACCTGGAGATCACCCACTCAAAAGTCACGGCCAAACACAACGCCTGCGCCATCCTTTCGGTCCGGATGAACCGTCATGTCACCGCAGATGAAATGATGGTCAAGCTGAAATCCATCAAAGAAATCATCCTCATCGAGGAAATCTGACATCCTGTATGCTTCCTCTGCCATTTGCCCGTATATCATATCTTTGATATAATACGGACATGAACTGGCACGCCGCTAAGCCGGCGCACGAAATGAGGATGGATATGATTCAGTTAACGGACTATCTCTATTCCGGCGATACCGTAATCCGGATCCTGCATAAATACACGCGGGATCTGCTCCTGTCTGCGGGGAATGATCCGGATTCGATCGACCGGACACACGCGGAATTTCTCCAACATATGTGCGCGATGCTCGAGCACAATGACTTTCTGACCTCACAGTCTCAGAGAATCCGCGATTTCTACAAATATATGACGCAGCGTTACCCGTATCTTTCTTTCACATTCCACGGCCGGATCAAATCGCTGATCCGCGCGGAGGAAAAGTTCAACGGCTACATCATCAGCGGCGTATCAAACTATTACGCAAAACACGGCACGTATCCCTCAGCCCGGGAGCTACGGGATCAGGTCGGCCGTTTCCGCGATCTGATCGCCTACCGCATCGTGATCTCGATGCCCGCCTGTCATCTGAATCCCGGCGATGACCGGGAGAAGATCGAAATCGCCAGACTGTACGAGATCGCGAATGAGCTTCCGGATTTTCTGGAAGCCCGGGGATTCACACCGGAAGATGCAAATATCCGGCAGGAAACGGCCTCCCCTCTCCTTCATGAAAACATTCGCCAGTATTACAAAGATTACATCGCAAACCCGAAATCCTCCGGTTACCGCTCTCTTCACATCGTGTTTTACGACAACCCGGCCCATTCTTTCACCGAGCTGCAGCTGCGAACGAAGGACATGGACGATTTTGCGGAAATCGGGGACGCAAATCACTCCATCTACGAGCTGAATCAGCAGAACGAGCGTTCTCATCCTTTTTCCGTCCCGGAAGGCGAATGCATCTGGTTCGACGAAGCGTACCGGCGCGTCCAGTCGCTCCAGAACCTGGATCTGTCAAAGGTTGACGTCAATATGTTCCGGGCGATGGACAATTACCGCATCAACGACGGGTGCGGACTTTACGCGAGCCGGTTCATCCTTCCGTACGAACATCTGTCCCGCTTTCAGAACGATCGGATCGACTGAAAAAAGTCTCACCCGGCATTTTCCAGCCATGCTGATCGGTGTGAAGAAGTTCTTCGGCGCGCTCCGAAAGCGGTCTTCCCAGATACTCCCGGTAGCATTCCTGAATAGCCGGATTGTCGTGTGAGAAGCGCAGCGTCATATTCCTGTCCTGACGGTAAAGCACGGGCGCACGATCTCCCGCCATCTCGACGCCGTCATGAATCGGCTGTCCGCCGCCTCCCACACATCCGCCCGGACATGCCATCACTTCAACAAAATCATAATTCACCCGGCCGCAATCCAGCGCATCCAGAAGCGCGGACGCATTTCCGAGGCCGTTTACGACCGCGACCCTCAGCTGCGTGCCGTTCAGATCGAAAACAGCCTGCTTCCATCCTCCCATTCCGCGGACTTCCCGGAAATGATCCGGGTCGGGATTTTCTCCGTTTACCGCATAGTACGCCGTCCGGAGGGCCGCCTCCATGACGCCGCCGCTGGCGCCGAAAATATTGCCGGCACCGCTTCCGATCCCGAGCGGGGAGTCCATCTCCTCATCCGGAAGATCCTGCGGTACAATGTGCGCCATCCTTATCAGTCTCTCTGCTTCGCGCGTCGTCAGAACAAGATCCACGTCGGCGTTGCCCGCCGCATCTTTCATCGTCGGATAGTCGCACTCCGCCTTTTTGGCCAGGCACGGCATAATCGAAATGCTGCAGATCTTTGACGGATCCACGTTGATCCGTTCTGCAAAATAGCTCTTGATCATGGCGCCGAACATCTGCTGCGGTGATTTTGATGTGGAAATCCGGTCGACGAACTGCGGATAATGCGCCTTGCAGAACCGGACCCATCCGGGACAGCAGGATGTGAACATCGGAAACTGCTTCGCATCCCCGCCTTTCAGCCTCTCAAGAAACTCATTCGCTTCCTCCATGATCGTGAGATCCGCGGAAAAATCCGAGTCAAATACGTAATCGACACCGATCCTCCTCAGAGCCGCCGCAAGACGGCCGACCGTCGCCTCGTCCGGACTCATGCCGAAGGTTTCGCCCCACGCGGTGCGGATCGACGGTGCGATCTGCACGACCGTGACAACCTCCGGATCACTGACCGCCTCCAGCACCTTCATCGTGTCGTCACGCTCATGGAGCGCACCGACCGGACAGTGCGTGATACACTGGCCGCAGAGCGCACAGGCGGAATCCTCCAGGCTGTAGACGCCGGTCACATCGACACTCGTCTGTGCGCCGGTGTTGATCACATCCCAGATGTGCGTGTTCTGAATCTTGTCGCAGACCTGCACACAGCGCATGCACTTGATGCACTTCTGGTAATCACGGATCAGAGGAAACGTCCTGCTCCCCTTCTGCTTCGGAAGACGGAGCGGATACGGATTGTCGAGAAGATTCAGTTCCGACGCAATTTTCTGCAGAGCGCAGTTGCCGCTCCGCACACAGGTCGTACAGGCGGTGTTATGCTCGGAAAGAATCAGCTGGACATTCGTTCTTCTCGCGCTCAGCGCCTTCTTCGAATTTGTCCGGATCACCATGCCGTCCGCGACCGTATTGTTGCAGGCCGTCATCAGACGGTCATATCCTTCGACCTCGACGACACAGACGCGGCACGCGCCGATTTCATTCAGATTTTTCATATAACAGAGCGTCGGGATGCGGATTCCCGCAATGCGGGCCGCGTCAAGAATTGTCGTACGCTCCGGCACACTCAGGCTTCTGCCGTCTATTGTAATCGTTACCATTTCGCGACACGACCTCCTTTAAAAATTCCATAGCCGAAGTGATCACAGTGCAGACACCGTCCGGATTCCTGCATCGCCTCTTCCTCCGTCATTCCGCACTCCATCAGCTTAAAGTCATGGCGGCGCTCGGAAGCCGGGCGTTCCTTCATGTTGATCCTCCCGAGAGGATGATGATCGTCGAAGCGGATTCTCGGAAGCGGAACGTCCGCCTCAATCTCATGGTTAAACCCGAGATAGTTGTCGATGTTTGCGGCCGCGACCTTGCCTGCCGCGATCGCGCGGATCACCGTAGCCGGACCGGTCACACAGTCGCCGCCGGCAAAGATGCCGTCCTCGCCGCTGACACCGCTCCAGTCCAACGCCTTGATTTTTCCGCGCACGATCGGAATGCCGTATTCGCCGAACTTTCTGGAATCGATGCCCTGTCCGACCGCTACAAGAAGCCGGTCACAGGGGATGCGTACTTCAGGCGTGTCCGCCGGTACCGGCTTCGGACGTCCGCCCTCGACCGGCCCCGCCAGCTGCGGCTGAACAATCAGCGCAGCCGCCCTGCCTTCTTCATCCTTCTCGATGCGGACCGGCGCCATCATCTCCAGAATCTCACATCCGTCCGCCATCGCGCCCTCTACTTCCTCCGGGAGCGCCGTCATATCCTGTTTTCTGCGTCGATACGCGACCGTGACGCTCTTCGCGCCGAGACGGACCGCAGACCTCGCCACATCCATCGCAACGTTTCCTCCGCCGACCACTACAACATCGAGGCCGCAAAAATCCGGCATCACATCGTCGCCGATCATCCGGAGCATCTCAACCGCGGAGATGACGCCCTCGCCGTCCTCACCCTCAATTCCGAGCTTCCGGTCGTTGTGCGCGCCGATTGCGACGTAGATCGCGTCGAACCGCTCGCGCAGACTCTGAATCATGACGTCCTTTCCGATGCTTGTCTCTGTCTCCACCGCAAAACCGGTCTGGCGAAGGTAGCCGATCTCCCGATCCAGCGTCTCTCTGGGCAGACGGTACGCCGGAATGCCGTATCGGAGCATCCCGCCGAGTTTCTTTCTCTGCTCAAAAACCGTCACATCGTGTCCCATCATCGAAAGATAAAAGGCTGCGGAGAGTCCGCTGGGGCCCCCGCCGATCACCGCGACCCTCTTGCCGGTCGGCGGCGCCGTCACGAGCGGCGGACCGCCCGCATCATGCTCGCACGCGTAGCGCTTCAGACCGCGGATGTTGATCGGATCATCCACGAGCGTACGCCTGCAGCGCACCTCGCAGGGATGCTCGCAGATCAGCCCGCAGACCGACGGGAACGGATTATCCTTGCGGATCAGACGCACCGCATCCGCGCAGCGTCCCTCGTGAATCAGTGAAATATACCCCGGAACATCCACATGAGCCGGGCACTGGAACACGCACGGAACCGGCTGGTTCTGCAGACCCATGCACCGTCCGTGACGGATATGCTCGAGATAATCATCGCGGAAACCCTTCACGCCCTTCAGGACCATCCGCGCCGCTTCCGACCCGATCGCACAATCCGCGGTCATATAGACTGACTGAGCGGTTTCTTCAATCAGATCGACGGTTCCCTCATCCGCGGTCCCATTCAGAACCATCTGGATCAAATCCTCCAGGCGGCCGAGACCGACACGGCACGGCGTGCATTTTCCGCACGACTGTGAGTGACAGATATGCAGAAAGGACGCAGCGAGATCAACCGGGCAGAGTCCGGGCTGGCTCGCCGTGATCCGCCGCTCAAGATCCTTGTAGAGTTCCTCTACAGTCCGCTGCGCGCGATTCTGCGTATCAATGCTTAGTCTGCTCATACGAAATTCCTCCCACGATCAGCAGCTCCCCGAACCGCCGGTGTGCCGCCGGCCGGGGTAAATGATACTCATATATTCCTGTTTCATACCCGGTATTTTGTAATAATTTCAGTATAATTCAGATCGTCATGAGGGTCAATTCGTCAATCTGCTCTAAATTATGGAAAGTAGTTCTTGTAAATCGGATGAATTTTCAGTTTCAGTGGTCTCGATACCATGAAATATTGTAAGCCGGATTTTTGATGGTACAACAATGTACCACTGTGCACAAAAAGTTGCCGGCACTCTTTTGTAAAAGAATGCCGGCAGCGCCGTTACTTGTGAAGTTTTCTCAATTCCGCCGAACCTGCGATTATTTGAAGTTCGCCACGTTGCCGGAATCGATCCATGTGCAGGAAGTCAGGATCTCGTTGTTGTCAAGCTTGTCACCCTTGACAAGTTTAACTGCTGCCTCGATCGCGTTGGAAGCCATCTGACCGCCGTTCTGTGAAACGGTTCCGGTCATTCTTCCGTCTTCAATCGCCTCGAAGCCGTCCGGAGTTCCGTCGACACCGGTGATGACAATTCCGCTGTTCGCACCCGCTGCGTTGCCTGCTCCGACCGCCATTCCGTCATTTTCCGCGACGATCGCGTCAAGATCATAAGCGGACAGCCAGCTCTCGACCGTGGACTGTGCCTGTGCGGTATCCCACTGGCAGTCAGCCGGCTCAACAACCTGCTTGATGTCCGGATATTTCTTCAGAACATTCTCATATCCTTCCATTCTCTGGAGTCCGCCGGAATCTCCGGACGGTCCGGTCAGGATCGCGATGTTTCCTTTTCCGTTCAGTTTCTTCGCAACCTGCTCCATCTCGAGCTCTCCGGCAGCCACATTGTCGCCGCAGGAAAGTGCGGAGATACCGTAATCCTGCCAATCTGTGCAGGCCGAAATGATATTGATGACTTTAACGCCGGCATCTGCCGCTTCCTGCGCTGCAGCGCCGAGTCCGTCCGGATCAACCGGCTCAAACAGGATCGCATCGTATTTCTCCGATACGCACTGCTCGATCTCGCTGATCTGCTTCGCCGCATCCTGATCCGCACTGAGGATTGTCAGATCAACGCCAAGCTCATCTGCTTTCTTCTGAGCCGCCTCAGACACAGCGATCTGGAATGCGTTTGTCTGATGCTGCTGGATCATAGCAACCTTGACTCCTTTGCCGGAGCCTGCCGCAAGGCCGAGTCCGGAAGAAGACGTGACCGTTCCGGATCCGGAAGCAACCGCCTCTGATCCTGATCCCGCCGTCGAAGCCGCAGCAGACGTACCCGTTGTATTCTCAGAAGATGAGCCGGACGAAGCGGATCCGCATCCCGCGAGTGTCGCCACGGAAAGTGCGCCGACCGTCAGCATAGCAACCAGTTTGTTCTTTTTCATGTTACTCCTCCTTTGATAACAATCAAATATATATGTAAGGGAAAACGGTCTTTCTTATCAGTCCTTTTTACTCTTTCCCTTAACATCGATGAGAACCGCAACGACGATGATGACACCCTTGACGATTTTCTGCCAATGTGAAGAAACACCGAGGATATCCAGTCCGTTCGCGATGACCGTGATCAAAAGCGTTCCGATAATAACTCCGACCGGATGTCCGACACCGCCTGACATCGATACGCCGCCGACTACGCAGGCTGTGATCGCATCCATCTCATAGGACTCCGCCGCCGTCGGCTGGCCGATGGTAACACGGGAAGTCATCAGGAATCCGGAGAGTCCCGCAAGAAGACCTGCGATCGCGAACGTGGAAACCCGGATAAAGGTTGTATTGATACCGGCTACCTTCGCCGCCTGAAGGTTTCCGCCGCACGCATAGACACGGCGTCCATAAACCGTCTTTGCCAGAACGAACGAACAGATGATGATGACGATAACCAGGAAGATTGCGAGCATCGGGATCCCCGCCACGGAACTCGCCGCGATCTTCCGATAAGCTTTTGTGATTCCGGTGACCGGTTTTCCGTTGGAAACCAGCAGAGCCAGTCCGCGGACCGCAGTCATCGTGCCAAGTGTCATGATAAAGGGCGGCAGATCGCCGACCGCTACGCCGATTCCGTTCAGAATGCCGACGGCAAGTCCCGCGAGAAGTGCCACGAGGAACGGTACGATCAGCGGGAAATTACCACGGCCCAGAAGCGCCGCGAGAATGCCTGCGAATGCGACCGTCGATCCGACAGACATATCGAACCCTCCGGCTATGATGACGAACATCATTCCAAAGGCGAGGATTCCGTTGATCGATGCCTGTTTTAAAATATTGACAAGGTTGCCCGGCTGAATGAAGCTCGGTTTGAGAATCGTAAGAACGATGACCAGAGCGACAAAGATAATGTAAATAAAATACTGGCTCAGCCTCGACGAAACATTTTTCTTTTCCATTTTCTCTCTCCCTTATACCTGAATATCCGAAGCCAGCGTCATAATCCGTTCCTGCGAAAACTCATTTCGCTGCACTTCTCCTGCAAGATGTCCTTCCGCCATAACAGCGATCCGGTCACAGACACCCATGAGTTCCGGAATCTCCGAGGAGATCAGAATCACGGCTTTGCCCGCCTGGACCAGTTCTCCGATCAGCAGATAGATGTCCCGCTTCGCGCCTACGTCGATACCGCGCGTCGGCTCGTCCATGATGATGATATCCGGATCGTTCAGAAGCCATTTTGCAATGACGACCTTCTGCTGGTTTCCTCCCGAGAGATTGCCGGCGATCTGATCGCCGGACGGAGTCTTGATCTTCAGTTTTCGGATGTAGTCAGAAGAAAGTTTCTTTGCCTTTGCCTTGCTGTAAAGTCCATTCTGCAGCGTCTTGCGGATCGCAACCATGGAGATGTTGTCGTTGACCGTGCCGGTCAGATTCAGTCCGGTAGCCTTCCGGTCCTCCGTCACAAGCGCCACGCCGTGCCGGATAATATCCGCAGGCGTATGAACCTTGACATGCTCTCCATTTACGATGATCTCGCCGCCGGAAAGCCTGTGCATACCGAAGATTCCCTCGACGAGCTCGCTTCGTCCGGCGCCGACCAGTCCTCCCAGTCCGAGGATTTCGCCGCTCCGGACCTTGATGCTGACATCGTTCACCTTGCCGTCTGCGCGGCTGATATGGTTTGCTTCGAAAATCACATCGCCGATCTTGCTCTCCGCCTTCGGGAAGACATCCGTGATCTCACGGCCGACCATCATTTTGATGAGGGATGACTCCGTGAAATCTTTTGCCGCGCCGGATCCGATGTACTGTCCGTCACGGTAGACCGTGATGCTGTCACAGATTTTAAAGATTTCTTCCATTCTGTGGGAAATATAGATGATCGCCACACCCTGCGCCTTCAGCTTGCGGATATGATCGAACAGGATATCAACCTCACGCTCGGTGATCGCCGCGGTAGGCTCATCCATGATAATGACTTTTGCGTTCACAGAAGTCGCCTTGATGATTTCGATCAGCTGGCACTGTGCAACCGTCAGATTGCGGAGCGTCTCGTAGGGCGATACACGAAGCCCGCTGTCTTTGATCAGTGCCTCAGCCTCCTTCGCCTCCGCCTTTTTGTCGACCAGACCGTGTTTCCGGATCTCGCGGCCGACGAATATATTTTCATATACCGTCATATCAAGGATCGGATTCAGCTCCTGATGGATCATCGCGACGCCGGTATGCAGGGCCTCATTGGGGCTCGAAATCTCATACGGTTTTCCGTCGAAGAGGATCTCGCCACCCGGATCTTTCTTATAAATTCCCATCAGGATTTTCATCAGTGTGGATTTTCCGGCACCGTTTTCTCCCATCAGGGCGTGGACTTCACCAGGACGGACTTTCAACTGCACGTGGTCCAGAGCTTTTACACCCGGAAAAGTCTTGCTGATGTCTTTCATTTCCAGAATATAATCCATACCACACCTCCATCTTTTTTATGTAAAAATGGTATCATCCGCCTGTAAAGCGGACAACCGACAATCTTTCGTTCAGGTATGGCAATTTTTACTTTTTGTTTTTTTATTTTAGATTTTTTTTACAGAAAAATGGTTTTCGAGCAGACCGCGTAAACCTCGCTTGCGCGGTTTGAGATGATCAGCACCGTGATTCCGCGGCGCGCGCACCGGATGATCATATCCTCCGTCGTGCGTTTCATGTAAAGATTCGATCCCGAGAAGGGATGGTTGCAGACAAGCAGGCTCGGATTGTAAAGGATCCAGCGGAAATAAATCAGTTTCTGCCGGTCCAGAAGATCCAGGTCATCGACCTTCTGATCCGAAAGATCCCTTCCGAAAAATTCGACGCAGCTTTTCCGGATCACTTTTCTGTACCGGCCAAGCGTCATATGAAGCGGCTTTTCCGCCATCGTGAGAAGCAGATTGTCCGAGACGGACATTTCCGCGTTCAGCATATTATCCTCAAGGGCCGGTGTCTCCAGCACAAACCCGACGCCCCGGCGGATGGCATCGTGCAAATTTTTCGGCCGGAATGGCCGGCCGTTCAAAAACAGTTCGCCGGGTGTGCGCCCGCAAAGTGCATCAAGGAGTATCTCCCCCTTGTATGAGGACTGGTCGAGAAGTCCCGCGATCTCGCCGCAGCCGATCTGAAAGGGACGGATCCTGCTGTTTCCGGATTGAAGCACGCGCACCTCCAGAACCGCCTCGTCTGTCGTGCACCTCCCGGTACTATAGCTGTGATCCTCGATCCCGGAATCGGAAAAAATTGATTGCAGGCAGACGTCATTTGCACCGTGGGCGATAAACGCCGTCACACCATCCCGGATCACAAAGAAACGCTGGGCATTGGCAAGCATCAGATTCCGATCATGATCGATCATCAGAAAGGCCGCGCCCCTCCGCTGGAATTCGCGGGCTGTATCAAGAAACCGGCCGATATCGCTCCGGTTCAGAAATTCCGAGATGTCGATCAGGACGAAAATCCGTCTCCCGCACAGTGCCTCCCGCAGCAGTGCTGTCTGACAGCGCTGAAGAACTGTCAGATCCGAGGCCTTTTTCTGCAGATCCGGCATCTCGATCCCATACCGTGCATATGCTTCCCTGATTTTCGCGGTCATTCTCTTTGTCCGGATAATCGCCGCATTCTCGCTCCAGGCGGATGTCAGAAACAGATCCATCACCGTCAGATCAGAGTGATACTGCTCAACGCCGTCCATCTGAAAAACCATCCGGGAGAGCTTCGCCGATGCATCCTCTTTCGTCACGCGCTTCTCATCAATGAACACGGCTCCGTCCGTCGGCTGTTCCCGCCCGCAGAGAATTTCGCAGAGAAGGTACTGCACACGCAGATTATCGGATATCATCCCTGCAAATTCACCGGCATTCACCGAAAATGTGATGTCGGTAAACTGCTGTTTATTCCGGTTCCATTCTGAAAGATTTTCGAATCGAACGAGTTCTTCCATCTCATGACTCCTGGGAATGGAGCGGGATACGGATCTGCACTTCTGTTCCCACATTCTCCATACTGTATATATGAATTCCGTAATTCTCGCCGAAAATCAGGCGAAGCCGGCTGTCCACATTCACCAGCGCGATTCCATTGTGCCGTTTCCCGTCCGAAGAGCTCCCGGACCCGGACGCTGCACGCTTCCTATTTCTGAGACTGTTGTTCAGTTCCCGGAGCTTTTCCTGCGTCATTCCGGCCCCGTTGTCCCGCACCCCGATCAAAAGATCATTCTGCGTCGTCTCCACGATGATCCGGATCTCACCATCCGAAAGTTTTCCCTCAAGTCCATGCGAAATCGCATTCTCAAGAATCGGCTGAAGCGTCAGCTTCGGGATCTTGACCTTCGGGCAGCCCAGATGCTCATCCGGAAGTTCCATGACAAGATTCAGGCGGTCGCCGAACCGGTACTTCTGAATTGTGTAATAGTCTTCCACATTATCAAGTTCATCCTCAAGCCAGACGAGATCATCCGATTCCAGAACATAACGAAGGTGCGTCGATAATGCCCCGATGACGCGTGCGATGTCTCGCATACCTGCTTCGAGGGCGTCGCTCCGGATATCCTCCAGCGTATTGAACAGGAAATGCGGCGTGATCTGACTCTGAAGCGCGAGGTATTCCGCTTTCTCCCGCTTCAGCTGCGTGATCGTCCCGTTTTTCAGCTCCTGCACAAGATATACGACTAACGCCCGGATCTCCGGCCACCGCCCAAGATCCGCCGTCTCCAGTTCTCCGACGTCGTGAGTCTCCCGAAATCTCCGGATATGATTTTCCAGGTCCCTCATCTGGCGATGGGAACGGTAGCGGATCACAATGAGAATCACCGCAAAGACGGCCGCTTCCGCGATCAGAATGATTTCCGTATGCGTCATAGTTCATCCTCCCGCGCTGTCATTGTACCTTCTGATACAACTTCCGGTATTCCGAAGGCGTCAGCCCCGTCTCACGCTTGAATAGTTTTGAGAAATATTTCAGATCCGCGTATCCGGCCTGTTCCGCGACATCCGCGACCGGATCGGAGGTATCCGTCAGAAGATTCCTCGCCCGGCTGATCCGGAGTTTGATCAGATATTCCGAAAACGTATTCCCCGTTTCTTTCTTGAACAAGGTCGAAAAATACGCGGAGTTGAATCCGAGCATCTCCGCCACATCCTCGAGCCGGACCGTCTCGTTGAAATGGTTCTGCAGATATTTTTGCGCGTCACGGATCGGCCGGAGCTGCGTCTGATTTTTCTGCTCCGCCAGCATTTTCAAATCATCCTGCAGAAATGTCCCCAGCTGTTCGAAGACTTCCTCCACGCTCTGGCACATACAGAATCTGAGCGACCAGCGGTCAAGGATTTCCTGTTCACTGCTGTCTCCGCGCAAAATCTCCGTGCCGAACAGATAAACCCGGAGAATTGATTCGGTCATCTTCTTGACGAGTACTCCGTTGGCCGTATCCATTCCTTCCAGCTTCAGGCCGACGCTCCGCACCATATCACGGACACCCCGGGCGTCGAAGATCTCGATCTTATCCAGCATCATGCCCTTTGCCTTATGTGAAAAGAGCTCCGATCCGGAATCACCCGCCTCCTCCGGGAGTTCTTCCTCCCGTATGATCTCGCCGGTTCCGATGAACAGACGGCTGAGGACGGCACGGCGCGCTTCCTCAATGGACCCGCTGATCCCGGAAATACCGGCCTTCTCGCCGCCGATTCCGATCGTGATCGTGAAGCGCGGGAAGAACAGATTGCTCTGTGATATGATTTTTCTCTTCAGTCGGCGGAGCAGATTATTGAGATCCAGTCCCTCGTCATACGTCAGGATCAGAAAAACACCCTCGTCCTTGACCGCGCTCACGCAGGGAACGGACAACCTGCCGAATTCCCCTTCGACGATCTCGCCGATCTTCCGGAGGAGGGCCCGATAGATCTCCGGGCCGTTCTCGCTGCAGTCGATATCCGGCTTGATCAACACGGCACGCAGCATCCCCCCTTCAGGATCAAATTGCGGGTGGCCTTCTCTGCTTTCCTTACCGCCGTCGAGCAACCGGCTCAGATAATTTGACTGCATGAGCTTCTGATTTTCCCGCAGCTGCATCTCCGCATTTTCTTTTCCCCGGATCAGACTGCGGTTGCGGCTTCGCTTGTCGATGATCCTGCTTACCATCTGGTAAAGCTCTTTTTCGTTGATCGGCTTGACAATATAGTCTTCCACGCCGTACCGGATCGCTTTTTGTGCATAATCAAACTGGCGATAGCCGCTGATGATAATGAAATCCGTATTCATCTTCTGTTCTCGGATCCGCCGGATCATATCGAGGCCGTCCATTCCCGGCATGCGGATGTCGGTGATGATAATGTCCGGCTTTTCCTCATCCGCGATCCGCATCGCGGTGAGGCCGTCGTACGCCATTCCGACCACCTCGACGCCCAGTTCCTCCCAGTTGATCAGATTTTTAATCAATCTGCAGATTTTCACCTCATCGTCACAGATCAGAAGCTTTACCATCTATCGGCTCCTTTCTGTCCGGACAGAAAAAAATCGCACCGGCAAGATCCGCGCCATGACGGATGCTCATTACCGGTGCGGTCCACTCCCGGATGCAGCGGGATGCATCAACGCTCCGCCGTTTCATTCAGTTCTGTCCGTATTTTTCCTTCTGCTCACGAAGCATATCGTCCGTTTCAAAGTAATCGATCCGCATCGCGTGGCGGACATCCTTCATCGTCTCCGCGGCGCGTTCGCGCGCGGTCTCGCACCCCTTTTTCAGCACATCATAAACATAATCGAGATTCTGCTCGAATTCGTGCCTTCTCGCCCGGATCGGCGCGAGTTCCTCTTCCATGACATTCAACAGGAATTTCTTGACCTTGACGTCGCCGAGCCCGCCTCGCTGATAATGCTCCTTGACTTCATCAAGATTGTTATAATCCGGCCAGTATTTTTCAAAATGCTCCGGTTTGCAGAATGCGTCTAGATACGTGAATACAGTATTTCCCTCAATGTGCCCCGGGTCCGAGACTTTCAGATGCTGCGGATCCGTGTACATATTCATAACCTTCTGCTTCACGGTCTTTTCATCATCCGCAAGATAAATACAGTTTCCGAGAGACTTCGACATCTTCGCCTTCCCGTCCGTTCCCGGCAGACGCATCGCCGCCTTCGTGTCCGGCAGCATGATCTCCGGCATCGTCAGCGTCTCGCCGTAAACCGAATTGAACTTATGAACAATCTCGCGGCACTGCTCCAGCATCGGCTCCTGATCCTCGCCGACCGGAACGACCGTCGCGCGGAATGCCGTGATATCCGACGCCTGACTGATCGGATAGCAGAAAAATCCCACCGGGATACTCGCCTCGAAGTTCCGCATCTGAATCTCCGCCTTGACCGTCGGATTGCGCTGCACACGCGAAACCGTCACAAGATTCATGTAATAGAAGGTGAGCTCGGTCAGCTCCGGAACCTGGGACTGAACAAAAAGCGTCGATTTCTCCGGATCCAGCCCGACCGAAAGATAATCCAGCGCCACCTCAAGAATGTTCTGACGGACCTTCTCCGGATTGTCAAAATTATCTGTCAGCGCCTGCGCATCCGCGATCATAATAAAAATTTTATCGTACTCGCCCGAATTCTGCAGCTCAACCCGGCGGCGCAGCGAGCCAACATAATGTCCGATATGAAGACGGCCGGTCGGACGGTCGCCCGTTAAAATTACTTTTTCCACAAAAGAACTCCTCCCATTTTATCAATGCTCCCATTATAGCATATTATTCCGGAAACTCCGGCACTTTTCCGAAAAATCCTGCTATCCTGTTGTCCCTGCCATCCGATTGTGTCAGCGGTGCGCCATCCGACACTTCTTTTGTTTCTCTTATCCGGGCTCAGATCTCTCCCCGGCCGATCGCTTCCCCGGCATCCTGGAGGGTAAGAAAAATTGCATCGGCGGTCCGCTTCATCTCATCATCCGGCTGTACCAGATCCGGCACCATGATGGTGGTACAGCCGGCGGCATGTCCCGCCCGTACTCCGTTAAAGGAATCCTCGAACACATAGCAATCCTGCGGCGCCAGTTTCAGAAGCTCCGCTGCCTTCAGAAAAATATCCGGAGCCGGTTTTCCGTGCGGCAGACCGGCTCCGCTCGTAATCACATCAAACCATTCCAGCAGCCCTGTCTTTTCCAGATTCAGACGGATCAAATCCATGGGAGAGGAGCTGGCTACCGCGATCCGGACGTCCCCTTGTTTCATACGGGCAAGAATCGCTTCCGCTCCTTCTTTGATCTCCGGAACGGTATTTTTCAGGTGTTCCGATCCGACACGGAGCCCCTGTCGGAAGATTTCTTCCCCGGTCTTCCCGTCGACCTGAAAATATTCCGAGCAGACCTCGCAGGCCCTTGCTCCGCTCGTCCCGGAAATAGCAAATGCAAATCCCGGCTTCAGCCTGATTCCTCTCTCCGCCGCAATCTCCTGCCAGGTGTCCTGCCAGATCCGCTCCGTGTCCAGCAGCAGACCGTCCATATCAAATATCGCGCCCTTTTTCACGGCAAACTCATTCCTTTCCAATTACTTAACAACGGCTTCCGCCACTTCGGTTTTCGATACTGAAATCACCGGTTCAGAATCTGTCATTCATCGTCATTTCCTGAAAATTTACGTGATACTGTTTCGGTGTACAGCCGATGTATTTGCGGAAGAAGGTATGATCAGTCATGCAGTTTTCCTGCATGTCGTCTATAAACAGGTTGGAAACTCCGACGCTGATCGAACTGTTGCCCGTGCCGGACATCGGGCTTTCTCCATGAATGACCCCCTGATTGATAATTGCAATGTCCCCTCTTTGCAGCGTATAGTACTTGTCGTCAATAAAATACCGCGCCTGTCCTTCCAAAACCATATAAAGCTCCAGATGATGTACATGATTGTGCAAAAATACGGAATAAGCTCTTCTGTGATCCATGTTAATGTAATGACTGTTAACAAACCGGGGCAGAGTTCTTCCTTTAAAAACAGGAGATACCGGGTTCAGGAAATTGATGCTCATGTCTGAATCCTCACTTTCCTGCAAATAACGATCTTATCATTTCCCCGTCCAGGTAATGTAAAAACAATCGCAGCCATCAAAAAGGCCGCAGCAGCAGCCTGTTCCTGAATCTGAAGGCCCTGCCTTCTGTATCGTCTCGCGTCGCTCAATAGAAATGTCGCTGTACGGATGCCTGATTCAAGAAAGAGATGTTGCGACAGCCTTTCAAAAACGGGGTGTTATAATGATACGCACATTATAACATCCGCCGGTTGTTCTGTCATATTCGTAAAATCCCATTATTCCTCCTCCTACAATAAGGTTCTGGGTAACAGAATACCTGGCAACCAGTCAGGATCTGCTCTCCCTTCATTGCTAAAGCTGTAGAATGGTATGGCATGGATCTGACGGATTCCTCCTTGGGCCAGACACAAGTTGTCTGCGTCCGTACGATAGCCTGTCAGCCAGCCATCCTCATTCTCAGCCGTTCGGTTTATGCAGGTTGAACCGATGTTTATAAGTTTCATCGCGTTCGTGTGATACCCCAGGAGATTGAACCGGCAGTGAGAAAACTGGCCATCCAATGCACTTCTTAAGTTTGGAGGTATCAGTTATGTTGAACGCAGTAGGTATTGATGTATCAAAAGGCAGAAGCACGGTCGCTGTCCTGCAGCCAGGCGGTGTCGTGATTCATAAGCCTTTTGACGTGTCCCACAAGTCCTCAGATCTTCGT
>Ga0256406_1001255_pt1 | contig 42053 bp, 32 predicted proteins | sample RumenRJG_03DNA_FD_185986 | JGI IMG/M metagenome (GOLD analysis project Ga0256406, IMG submission 185986) | Bovine rumen microbial communities from Lethbridge, Alberta, Canada - RJG_03 | ecosystem: Host-associated > Mammals > Digestive system > Stomach > Rumen | place: Canada: Alberta | collected... | reverse complement strand
ACATAGGAAGTCTCACTTCCGTCCGCTCTATCACTAATGCGCTTGCCAGCGCCAAGGAAAAAGTAGATCACAAGACAATTGAGAAATATTTGTCTTATCTTTGCGGAGCGTTCCTTTTTCAAAAGGTCCGTCGTTATGACATCCGCGGGAAAAGATATCTTCAGTATGAAGATAAGTATTATCTGACGGACCATGCTTTCCGAACAGCAAGATTAGGAACGAGATACCTCGATCAAGGAAGGGTGCTGGAGAATGCTGTTGCCATCGAACTTTCCCGACGCGGCTATGAAGTTTATGTCGGAGTTCTTTATGAAAGTGAAATCGATTTTGTAGCCGTAAGGGATGGTCGTAAAACCTATATTCAGGTATCTAACGATATTTCTGATTCCCATACCAGAGAAAGAGAGCTCTCCCCATTGCTGAAAATCAAGGACGGATATCCTAGAATTCTCATCGCCAGGACGTATCAACCCGAAGCGGATTACGAAGGAATTCGGATCATTGACGCTGCCGAGTGGTTCTCCAATCCCCAAAAGTGATGATTTATTAAATTTGGGGAATTGCGCTGTAGATAAAAAACCTCCCAGCCGTGGCCGGGAGTATCTTTGCTTGATGGTGCAGGTGGAGGGAATCGAACCCTCACGAACTCACGTTCAGCAGATTTTGAGTGTCTTTTGAATCCCGTCGTTTCGCAACAACAGAGTATCACCTAGCGGAATGGAACCGAAGAAACTCTCGATGGCATCGGACTTTTTGGCTTCAATCCTTTTCAGTCGACGAATGGAGCGGAACCGGTTTGCACGGAGTTTTTCAGGAATTTGAGTGGAAAACCTGAGTGGAAAGATTTTCCACTACTGAAACCATGCATTTTTGTGCGTTCAGTAGCGGACTAAGAAGGAGTTTCGGATGGCTCCTCGGCAGGCATCTGACCTGACCAAACAGCCTGACCGAAGGGCTTTTGCTATGAAAATCTCGCCACGGCTTTAACCGCGGCGAGGGAATTATATCGAAGGCTCTTCGGGATTGGCTTTTTATCCCTCACGTGCAAATAAGAGTTTTTCTAATTTATTCAAAGTACTTTGATCTTTTTTAAGTGACTTGCTGTGCCTAAAAACAAAAGAAAGAATCAGAGAAATTCCCTGATATCATGACAAAGCAGGAAATCAAACAGGTCGATGGTGATGATGCCGTCTTCGTCCCGATAGGGCTTCAGTCCGTTTTTTGTCACGATGATTTTGGGAAAGGAATCCCGAATGGCAAGCAAGGATCTTTTCTCCTGCCTTTTCTTTTCTTCATCGGGAAGATAAAGGGCGGATTGGATATATAGCTTTTCATTGCCTTTTGTGGCGATGAAATCCACTTCCAGGGATTTCTGTTCATAAATGCTTTTTCTCCTTTGATCAAGACGCCCGCTGTCTTCGAAGACGTTTATCCTTCCGATATCTACCCGGTATCTCCTTCTAAGCAGCTCGTTATAGATGATGTTTTCCATCAGATGAGATTCTTCCATCTGCCCGAAATGAAGTCTGGCGTTTCTCACCCCCATATCCTCGAAATAGACCTTGAACGGCTGTTCGATGTAGTTCTTGCCCTTAATGTCATATTGTCTGGCTGTTTCCAAGACAAAGGCATCCTTAAAAAAGTCCAAATAGGAGGAAATGGTTTGGTTGGCAATCTTCTTATGTTCCCTGGATAAGAATGTTCCAACCAATTTGCTGATATTCATGGGAGAACCAATCATGGAAGCAAACATGGAAAAACATTCGCCGAGTTCCTGGGTTTTGAAAATGTTATGGTGTGCGATGATATCCTTGAGATAGGTTTCTTCATCCAGCAAGGTAAGGTATTCCTCTTTTTCCTGCTGGGTTGACATTTTGGCTACGATGGGCAAAGACCCCGTGAGGATGTATTCCGCCCAGGCTTCCTCTTTGCTTTGGCCAAGGTTTGCAAAGAACTCGGAAAAGGAAAGGGGATGGATTTGTATCAGACTGCTACGGCCCTTGAAAGTGGTGGCGATATCGGAGGAAAGAAGATGGGAGTTGCTTCCCGTGACATAGATATCAAGATTTTCCTTTGCCAGATAGCCGTTGAGAGTTCCGACAAAGTTGTCGAGCTGCTGGATTTCGTCGAGCAGAAGATAAAAAGCTTCGCTCTCATTGGTCTTAGACTGGATATAGGCCCGGAATTTCTTGGCATTGACCAGATAGGTATTGCCTTTCTGGGGAATCTTTGTCGGCTCCTCAGGGAAGAAAGAGTCCAGTTTATCGATGTCCTCGTCAAAATCGAAGGCAAACTGGATGATGTTTGCCTCTTTTACCCCTTCTTGTAACAGAGCCCGACGGAAAAGGTTGTTCATAAGATAGGATTTCCCGGTTCTCCTGGCTCCGGTGATGACTTTTATAAGTCCGTTGAAACGTCTTTCTTTTAGAAGTGAAACATATTCTTCTCTAGGAAATTCAACATTTCTCATAAGATCTGCCTCTGGTTTTATCATTTTGATTATACGTTTTTCTTTTACCAACGGGAATATGTTTATTCTAAATTTATCAAAGTAATTTGAAAAAATTAAAGTGTTAGATTTGATTCCAAGCAGTGTTCTGTTTGTAACATTACTTCTCAAGCAAGGCTTTGTAGTGTATCCTCCTTTCAATTTCAAAAGTCAAAAGAGACGGTCTTATCTGACAACGATGAATGAAGAGAGTCAAATGCTGGGACTTATTAGATAACCTACAAAGAAGCGAGGTCTAGACTGAATTTTAATTCTTTATCTCCATAGCAAAGAGAGCCGATATTTCCGTTTCCTTGCATCATCGCTTGATAAGGATTGTCAAATTTCCCAACGTGTTCTATTTTCTCTTTCATCGTCTCAAAATATACTTGCAAGTCGTGCGGCGCAATAGTCTATTGCCCACATATTGCTAGCGAATCAGGAACTTCTTCGCCTCGTCGCATCATGACGCCGTTAGCAAGAACAGGTAAAGTTTTAGAAAATCATTTCAAATTTTATCTTTCCCAAAAAGATTCAATTAAACTAGATAAGATAATAAAGATTTTTGCTTTGCGTATATTTTGAGGAGAGGTTTTGAATGTCTTCTTCACCGGTCTTACGAGTAAATTTGCCTTTCCGGGGAAAATGTTCTTTGGAAAATGATTTGGTGACCTCTTTTTGGAAAAGCGACAATCCTGACTTTTTAAAACAGCATTTCGAAAAAAGAGACCGTTATGCAGCACCTGACCCTCTTTTCGTTTGGGAAAAGCAAGAGGATGCTGTTTGCTATGAAATAGAGATTCATTCTGAGCAGGGCAACTATTCGTTTGTTTCGGACAGCGCTTCTCTTCGCCTTCCTGCTACGTTCTTCCATTCTGCGTCTCGTTATGAGATTGAGATTGTGGCCTTTGATTGGCATGGGCGCTTGCTAAGGAAAACTTGTTATCTCTTTGAAACGGACGATGTTGCCCATTGTTTTCAGATAGAAGGAGTCAGCAATACGCGTGACTTAGGAGGACGAGTGGGGCTGAATAAAAAGCGAATCCGTTCTGGCATGGTCTATCGTGGTGGGAAATTAGACGATATCTCCGTGAACGGGACAAAGACGTTTCGTTCTACGCTTTCGATACACACCGTGCTGGATTTAAGAAACCAAGAAGAACGAAAAAAAGCGATGGAAGGAGTGACCACGATTTCAAATCCCGGTCCTTTTTATCTGGGCCAAAACGGGATTGACTCTCCCTTGATGAAGGATGCATTGGTCAAAGAAATTTCCTTTTTTGCGGATCCCCATGCTTATCCGATTTATTTTCATTGCGCGTTAGGCAGGGATCGCACAGGAACCTTGGCGTTCTTGTTAGAGGCATTATTGGGCGTATCCTTGCGTGACATTCGAAAAGATTATGACCTGTCGCTGTTTTCTTCGGCTGGGACGTTCGATGGGAACGATGCCTCAATGATAGAAACCGTACATCATTCTTTTGATCCGATGCTGGCGTTTTTTGATACCGCCAATCTTACTAAATCGGTGACAACGTTTCTCCTTCGCCAGGGAATCCAAAAGAAAACGATTTCAAAAATTCGTGATCTCCTTTTGCATTAATCAACTTGGAAGGTGCGAATTTGGAAGGGCGAAAACGAAATGTCCTTTTCGGGAGCTTCCCCGATTACATCTTCAAGCAAGTTTAGTTCTTTGCTTAGATGCATCCCGTTAGGAAGCGTAAGGGCAGTTTTTGCTTTCTGGCCACTTTTTTCGTAAAGACGAAGGATGTAATGCTTACCATCATAACTTGGCTTAAAACAAGAAATCTCAATCGCCTGGTTAGTTACGGCAGGAAGAGCGAATGGCTTCGTTCCGAAAAGAAAGGCGGCATTGAAGATGTTGGCCTTTTGATCAACCCAAATAGGGGAAAATGCACCTTCATGAGGCACGAAAGCATAGGCATAAGAAGTGGGCTTCAAATCTCCATTTACACAGGGATAATTGGTACTTCTTAGCAAATGCAATGAAACCATTCCCTGTTTGGCATAATAGCCGTTTTTGGTAGCGTTTAGAAAAGAAACGCCTTGCCGAGAAGAGGAGACATCAAGCCACTTATAGCAGCACATTTCGTATTGGGCTTTGTGATGATCGGTGTCGTTTTTGGTCGAACGGTCTAGCATGCCAAAGGGAATGTCGTTATGAACCACTGCAGCATAAACGCCAGGAATCGACTCGGAACGTAACATGGTATTTAGATTTTTCCAATCCAAATCGTGATGGAATTCGATTTGTCCGGTTTTTTTGTCGAACGTCACCCGTTCGTGCAAGATGGATTCTCGGTAGGAATATACGCTTAGGACTTCAAAGAGTTCTCCATAATCTTGAACGGAACGTTCTTTTAATGTCATGTAGACTTCGGGTTGATCCCGATATTCTTCGGGGAAATCCCAACCATCGCCACGGTCGATAAAGACTCGTAGGCGGTTGGCTTCTTTGAGATATTTGCGGTTGGATTTCTTGTCTTTTAAAAAGAGAATGTGGCCGTCGTTTTTATCGAATTGAAGCAGGTATTGTTCGGTTTCTAAAGAAGAGATATTTCCTAAATCGGTTCGTTTAGAAAGCGTGCGCGGCGCGATAGCGGATGCTCCACCTCCTTCATAAAGAACGTAAGTGGAACCGATTTTTACAAAATGGCGAACGGGATAAGACAAATGATTCATTAAAAGGTCGCCTGTTTTGGGAGAAAAAGAATAACCACGTCGAGAAACCAAAGATTCTATGCGAGCAAGCATGGATTTATATTCTTGATCTGCTTCTTGATAGATTCGTTGGATGCCACTTCCAGGCAAAGAGTCGTGGAATTGATAGAAAAGGCCACGTTTCCATAATTGATCAAGAACGGTCTTTTCATCTTGGCAGCGTTCGCTTGAAAGCAAGAATTCCAAGCTTCGCATCTGTTCCTCAAAACGGCGGTTATTTTGCTTATTCTCGCTTTGAGAGGTGTAGGTTCCACGATGCTTCTCTAAATACATCTCTCCTTGATAAGTTGGAAGATTCTTTTGCTCATCGATGGTCTCGAAGAAGGAAAGAGCAGTTCCCATTTTCACTTTTGGAAGATAGGGAACGTCTTCCTCTCTTCGGATGCCTTCGATATGGATTTCACTAGGACCGGCGCCCCCATCCCCGATGCCATAAACGAGCAAAGCTTCTTTTTTGCCATCGCATGGTTTCATCGCGTGTTCTCCTAAGAAAAGATTGGATGGTTTTGCTAATGAGTTATAGTCTCCTTCGGGCGGCATATGCACCAGGACGGAACTTCCGTCAATCCCTTGCCAGTGGAAAGTGTGATAGGGGAAAATGGTCCGGTCACACCAACTGATTTTGATGGTCATAAAATAGGGCTCATTGGCAAGACGGAACACTTGGGGATTTGCGGCGTTATAGCCAAAAGTATCAGGCAACCAACGGATAGAAACGGTATGCCCAAAGTTTTCAAGCCAGAACTTTTGCCCATAAAGTTCTTGCCGTGTCATCGATTCTTCCCCGATCAGATTGGTATCATTTTCCACCCAACCGCCGCCAACCGGTTCAATTCTTCCTTCCTTCGCGTAATAAAGAATGTCAGCAAAAAGCTTGGGATCTTCTTGTTTGACCCATTCGAGTTGCTGCGGTTGCGAAACGGCAAACGTATAATCGGGATATTTTCGAAGAAGATAAATCGCGTTGGCAAAGGTTCTTAGGGCTTTTCGATGTGTTTCGCGTTCAGGCCAAAGCCAAATTAAATCCAAATGGGCATGGCCAATTGCCGTGTAACGAAAATGGTCTTTTGGGAAGCAATTAAGATGGAACAAAGGTTTTAAAAGTTCGAGTGCGGTTTTGTCCGGTTCTGCGAATCCGTAGACGTAAAGGTCGCGGACATGACGCAAAATTTCTAAAACGCGGTTATAGTTTTTGCCTCGTGGTTGATTGACTAAAGCATCGAGCAAGATGTAGTAATCATAAAAGACTTCTTTGGTTTTTGGATTTTCTTGCACCAACGAGGCATCCAGTAAAACGCCATTCTTAAATCCGCCTTGTAAGCCATTGGAACCGCAGTCGATGTAGCAATCGATATCGCCTTTGTCACTGTTCCATGGATATTTGCTTTTTTGCCATGCGGGGTAGTTATATTGCCCAAAATTATAGGTGCCATTGGTAAAACCTTTGACGGCGTGCCCTTCCTTGTCCACCAGGAGTCCTTCGCCTGAACAATCAAAGGATAAAAAGAGGCGATCGTGGGGAACGTTGTCCGGCAAATGACATTGCAAGTGAAACCAGGCGCATTGAAATATGTGGTCAGACCAAATTTCACCTACTTTGATGGGGCGATAAGAAAGCTTGTCTTTTTGCGCAAAAGGAACTGGCTCTTCGCTTAAGGCGTAACGAACATCTAAATCACATATTTTGGTGTAGCATCGGGGCATGAGATCCAAAAAAAGAAATGAATTTAATTCGCGGGCAATCTCATCTTCATGAGCATCGCGATGCTGGTATTTTATTTCAGACATAATCGTTCTCCAAAACTATTGTAATTGTATCTATAATCACCTTCCTTGGCTTTCGAAACAAAGGAATAGCACGATTTTTGTTATGAGAAAGGGATAAAGTGAAAATTACAAAAGAACCTCTCTTGGCGGGAAGAAAATTTGTATGGTTGTTTGACGGGTCGCAATCACAGGGAAAACGCAAGGATTACGATTTTGGAACCGGACTGAATCTTAGCGTAGACATAGAGCATCATGCTTCGGGGGGAACGTACCAATGTTTATTTCAAAACCGGATGAGCGATCCGCTTGCAAATCGGTTATGCCAAAGGTAGGAGTTTCACCGACTAGCGTTGTGTGTTTGTAAAAAAGTTACGACATCAGCATTCTGAAAAATTATCGGTTACAGAGTAAAATGTTGAAAATTGCCTAGGCGAGTGCATTTTTTGAAAGAAAGGTGCGTCACCAAATGGCCTATCTCTTTTTTCGTAAAATAGGCGCAAATTGATTTTTTTAAAAGAAGTGCTTTGATGATTTTCTGAATCACCGCCTTTTTCCCCGCCAAAAATAAGAGCAATTCATCAAGAATTGATAAGGCATCCCTATGCTATAATCGAAAAAAAGAAACGCGAGGTTAAAAAGATGAAAAAGCGTATCGGATTTGTTGTAAGCGCTTTGACGCTCATGGCTCTTTCTTCCTGTACTAGCCCTTTTGAACAAAACTCGGTAGACGAGGACAAATTTAATTTGACCATTGCTGCCCAGTCGGAAGAAGGGGAGGAAATCGTCTTGAAGGCGTTAGCAGATGCTTATGAAGAAAAGCATCCTGATGTGAACATTACGGTGAAAACGTTCGGTGGCGAGCTTTTCCGTAATTACATGACCAAATATGCGGCGAATCAATCCAAACTTCCAGACATGCTCTGGATGCCCGATGACCAATTTGCTGCTTTTGCCGATGGTGGGTATTTTGAAGATCTCCGTCCTTTTTACGAAGCAAGCCCCGAAACAAGCTACGACAAGTACTATTCTTCGATGCTGAATGCAGCTTCTTATATTGGGCAATATAAGCCGCTTTCCGAAGATAGCGATCGGAAATATGGTCTTTATTATGCGCCACGCGATTATGACAAAATCGGCATTGTTTATAACACTAAGCTTTTTGAAGACTATGGTATTGATGTTCCTTCCTTAGATCACTGGGATATGAATGCTTTTTACGCCCTTTGCCAGACGATTGCCGGTAAACTCGGGAGAGGAAGCCATCGTGTCATCACATTGAACACGTATTGGGAACCGGTTTATACGACTTTTTTCCAAGAGCTAGGCGGTGATGGGCTCGTAACTGCAGATGGTAAATTCAACTTGGGCAGCGAAAAAAATCGTGCGGCGGAATCTTCGCTTTACGACAATCTTTTCGCGAACGATAAAATGATTCAGTCGCAAGATAATGACTTTACCCGCGGGTTAACCTTTATGACGGTGGTGGCGCGTCCTTTGGTGCTTGGATTCAAAAATAAGATGGCAGGATTAAGAAGCGATGGTAAGTCACCAATCGATTTCTTACCACTTCCTTGTCATTCCATTGCCGCAGGTTGTTCAGGATACGGCATCACAAAAGCGCACTCGGAAGAAGTGCGCGAAGTGAACGGAAAGCAGAAAAAAGTCAAAGATTTGGCTTGGGATTTCTTGAAGTTTATCATCACCGAAGAAGGACAAAACGTGGCGGGAAAAACAGGATTAAGCGTACCTGTTTTGAAATCTTTGGCCGAAACAGGAGAATGGCGTAAGGCTGTCGACTCTTCTTTGCACCATGAAGCATGGCTGGCTGGCAATGAACTTCGTTTAACAACCTATAACATTTATCAGCCGAACGTCCGTGCCGAACTTCGGGAATTGATGTCTGGCTTTATGACAAACTTAGAAAACCAAACTTATGGCAGACCAGAGAATCGTGATCAACTCATCTCTGATTTTGCGAAAGATTTCAACAAAAAAACGGAAGGAAAGCTACTTTAATCATGGAATTAGTGGCACCAAAACGACAGAACAATAAGCGGAAACATTTCTTTACTCGTTTTCTTCACGAAGCGGAAGGATGGATTTACGTCCTTCCAGTTCTCGTGGGAGTTGTGATTTTCACCTTCATCCCGATGGTGGTATCACTGGTCTACAGCCTTCATGACTACGATCCCACGAAAGCAACCAACCAGCTGACTAATTTTGGATTTCAAAACTACGTCAGAATTTTTACCACGGGCTGGGGTGAAGTCAGTCACTCTCTTTTTATCACTTTTCGTTATGCCATCGCTACGGTTGTGGTGAGCATGGTGGGATCTTACCTTTTGGCGCTTTTCTTAAACATGAAACACAAAGGAGCCAAGGTGTTTCGCGTCATTTATTATTTGCCTTGTTTAATTCCTGCAGTGGCTAGTACTTTGCTATGGAAAGATATCACCAGCGTGAATTCTGGTTATATTAACTTAATTTTGGAGGCTATCGGTCTGCCCCGTTATTCCTTTTATGAGGCGAAATCCACAGTATTCCCAACCATTTTAATGCTTTCAGCATTCGGATTTGGCGGTTCTATGATTCCGTGGCTTGCCAGTATGCAGAATATTCCCAAGGAATACTACGAGGCGGCGGAAATTGATGGTGCGAACGCTTGGCAAAAGCTCATTCACATCACCATACCATTAACAACCTCGATGATTTTCTATTTGCTCATTACTTCGATTATTTCTTCGTTGCAGGTTTTCTCGGCTTTCTACCCCTTAAAGAACGGCATTATCGACAGCGAAATCAATTTCTATGTCATCATGGTTTATGACCGCGCCTTCAAGACGCCGAATACGTTTAGTTATGCCTGCGCATTGTCCTGGTTCTTGTTCTTCATCATCGCCATTTTAACGGGCTTCATTTTTAAAACAAGCAAGTGGGTTTATTATGGAGAAGACAATTAAACACGCTAACCGGCGGAAATCCGCCAAAAAGATTGTGGGAAGCGTTCTTTTTTATTGCTTTGGCGTTTTGCTTTCGCTGTTCTTTTTGTTCCCTGTTTATGCGTTGCTAATCAAATCGGTGATGCCGGATTTTCAGCTTTATGAAGAACCGTCTTTGTACCCAAAGTACTTGAATTTCGCTCCCTATGGAAAAGTGTTTTCGCCGGAATATCTCTGGTATTTTCGTAACACCTTCATTGTTTGCGTTCTTTATATTCTAGGGACGGTATTGGCAGGCAGTTTCACCGCTTATGGTTTGACCAAAATGAATTTCCACGGCAAAAACGCGGTGTTCGCGATTATTTTGGTGACGGTTTTCTTACCCGGTGTTGTTACAGGCATCCCCCTTTATATCGTATATGACCATATGGGCTGGACGGGAACGTTATATCCCTTGTGGGTTCCGGTTTGGTTTGGCGGCGGCGCTATGACCATCTTCTTAATCCGCCAATTTATGCGTGGCATTCCTAATTCTTTGACCGAAGCGGCCATCTTAGACGGCGCCTCTTCCTTCCGCATTTATTGGCAGATTATTTTGCCGATGATCCGTCCGATTTTGATTTATATCGCTGTCACGGCTTTCTTTGCGACCTGGAATGATTTTCAAGGCCCGATGATGTATGTGGGTGATCGCCAATCCCAATGGACGATTTCTTTAGCGCTTTATAAAGAATTCGCGACGGCTTCTCATAGCACGAATTTGCCGAACGTTCAGATGGCTGCGGGGGTAATTATGATGTTACCTTGCGTTCTTTTGTTTGCTTTGTTTCAAAAAGAGTTGACTCAAGGCATTGCCACGACTGGGCTCAAGTTATGAAGAAGAGACGTTTCTTTTTTCTGTCCTTTTGCCTTGGGTATCTTTTTTCTTGCACCCCCAAAGCCGACGCGGACGCGATTCCGTTATTAACTCCAGCGGAAGGAGAAACAATTTCCATCGTTTCCGATGGCGTAAAGAGCTACCTTTGTCTGCAAGACGCTCAAAAAGAAGCCGACTATCTTTCGAAATGGAGTGGCACTCCGTTTTGCGACAGTCAAGCGACATCCTTTTCTTGGAAAGCTAAGGCGTCGGGAACTTATCGGGTTCGGTTTTCGACGGCAAAAGACCTTAGCAATGCCTGTACCTATCTTATCGAAGGAAATACGCTGGAAGAATATACCGCGTTTGTACCAGGAGAACGTTATTACTGGCAAGTCGAAATGGGGGAAATGACGGACGGTGCTTTTGTCACTCATCAGAAAAGCAAAGTGGGCACCTTTTTGGTGGAAGAGAATTCATTACGACCCATCGGAATCGAGGGGGCATGGAATGTGCGCGATATCGGCGGATGGAAAAACGAAAAAGGCGAACGGGTTGCCTATCAAAAGATTTATCGGGGCAGCCGTTTAAATGCCAGCGAAAATCGTCCTGCCTTTCTAGGCAATGGGGAATCCGTTTTTCACTCCCTGGCCATTCAAACCGAAATTGATTTACGTACGCCTGAAGCCGATGACAGCGGCCAAAGCCAAGGCATCATGCCTAATATTCAATATTGCAAAGCACCTATTCTTGCCTACAACTATATCTTTCCGGATTTTTCCGATCCGGAGCACGCTCGCGTTTATGAAGAAAAAACGGGCGATTCTTTGCGTTCCATCTTTCGCGTGCTCGGAACAGAATCCTCCTATCCGATTTATTTTCATTGCAACGCCGGAGCTGACCGCACGGGCACCCTTGCCTATCTTATTGAAGGGCTTCTTGGCGTCTCGGAAGAAGACCTTGTTCGCGATTTTGAACTGACTTCTTTTTCCCGTTCGGGGAAGCGGTGGCGGAGCGCCATCGATTCGGAAAGCAAGACATTCGATCCTTCGGGGGTAATGCAAAACGACAACCTCAATTATGTGGCCTTTGGAAAAATGAATGCCTATATGAAAGAAAAATATGGCACGGCATCAGGCAATTTAAAAGAAGCCATAGAAAACTATCTCACGCAAGAATTTTCCATTCCGCTTTCTCAAATCGAGACCATGCGTTGTCTTTTGCTTCCTGCTAAAAAATAGGAACGCTGGTTCTCTTTTTCCTGTCCTTGCTTATAATCAAACTATGCCTACGATTGCCTTCCAACACGTGACCGTCCGTTTTACGGATAACAAATCCAAAAAAGTGGTGATGCCCTTGCGGGATTTAAACGCGGTCTTTTTAGACGGGAAGTCCTATGCGATTTTAGGAAAATCTGGCGCGGGAAAGACAACCTTATTACGAACCGTTGCGGGTTTTGAACCATATGAAGGAGATCTCTTTTTCGACGGGGTGAACGCATCGGAAATCCGTTCCAAAGAACGCAATATAGCGTACGTGAGCCAAGAGTATGCCCTCTATCCTTTCTTGAATGTGTTTGAGAATCTAGCTTTTCCTTTGAAAGCAATGGGATCCTCCAAAGCAGAAATCATGCAACGGGTGAAAGCCATAGCAGAACAACTGGGCCTTTCTTACTTATTAACGCGAAAGCCTCGTTATTTATCGGGTGGGCAGCAACAACGGGTCGCGATTGGACGGGCGCTCATTAAAAACCCGGATATTTGTCTTTTTGACGAGCCATTCTCCAATTTAGAGATTCCAGAACGAAGAAGGGAAAGCGCTTGGCTGTCCTCTTGGATGCATTCCCTTGGGTCTACCACGTTGTATGTGACCCATTCGGCGCAAGAAGCTTATGCGATGGCGGAAAATATTATGATTCTGGAGAACGGAAAAATTGCCCTTCAGATGACGCGGGAAGAATTTATGGTATCTTCTCATCCTTTGGCGGTAGCTTTTAAGGGAGAGGAGTATGATTGAACTTTATCGGCAAAAAGATTTTGAAACGATGAAAAAGAAATGGCGTAATCAGTTGATTCTTTCTCAAAGTTTGATGGCTTTTTTGCTTTTGAGCGGCGCGCTTTGCTATCTCTTTTTTCCTCATAACGCACCACACGCTTGGATGCTGCTCCCTTTTTTCTTTTTCTTGCTGGCCGGTTGGGTAGAAATCTTTTGGGTTGTAGCGATTCTTTCACCTCTTCGAAAACGAATTCGGACTTATACGTTATTGGCTTCTGCTACGCCGGAAATTCATGTGGGAGTCTTAAAAAGCAAAGACGGGCCACATACCATAGTGGGCGGAGAAGACGTTTTCCGCTTAGTTTTTCAAAGTGAAGAAGGAACCCAGGCACTTTATTATGATTCTTCTTTTGGAGAATGCCCCTTAAAGGAACAAGAAAAGATTCGTTATGAAAAGACGGGACGTTATTTGACGGCTTACGAGGAATTGGCGGATGAATCAGAAGAAACGGCATCTCATTAAAGCGATTCCTCTTTTTGCGCTATGGGGCGTAGTGGCATATCTGGGGAGCGATTTGATTTTTTTGTCGGTCACAAACGTTCCCTCTGAAAAACGGTTTTCGCTTTTTCTTGCGATGAAAAACGTGGATTCTCCCGCGCTGAAGCAACGGATTGAATCGTATGCGTTACCAGGCATAGAAGAAGTGAATGTTTATGCCTTTGATCCGCAAGCAAGTAATTATGATGAGATGTTTTCTTTGCTTGGCTTACGGGAATCTTCTTGCTTTGTGCTTCCCGCTTCTATGGGGGAAAAGAATCTCGCTTATTTCGCCCCTCTTCCCCGAGAAGAAATGGCGGTGCGTTTTCCTAACGTAGAACCTTTTGTTTCCTCCTCTTCCGTATATGGGGTCAAGGTATTTGATGAAGAAAAGCAAAGCGGGGTTTGGACAAAAGAAGTGACCTACCCAGCAGAAGATTGCTATTGTTATTTCCGCAAAGGGAAGAATGGAGTAGGAGAAGTCGTGGATTTTTCAAAAGATATCGTGGTTCTCTCTTTTTTGGAAAGGATATGCGGATGAAACAAGCAAAGAAAGCCTATCTTCCCTCTGATTTACCAAAGACGCGTTACGCGGCCTTTTTCGACCGTCTTAAGATGGATCCTTGGCGATTTTTAGGACTCGGAGGCATCTTGCTTGCTTTTGCGCTCCCAATGCTTATTACAGGGGCGCTTCGCGATTTTGCCCTTTTTCAGAACGCTTCAGAATCCGCTCCCGAAGCGGTGTTTTCGATTTCTTTTTATGGAGCATTGATTCGGATTCCTGGTTTGATGTTTTTCTCTTTGGGGCTGATGGGAGCGCTTCGTATTCTTCGGCAAGAATGCTGGGATGAACCGCTTTTCTTCGGCAGTGATTTTTTCTTGGGTATAAAAAATGGTTGGTCTAACGCCCTCTTGCATTCCTTTGTGTTAGGAGCTTTGCTTTTCCTGGCAATGTTAGGCAGGATAAGCGGCGTTTATTCTTCTTGGGTGGTTGGCATCTTTCTAGGACTCATTATGTTTTTGATATTTCCAGCTTCTTTCCATTCCTTATTTCTTTCGGAAATTTACGCATTGCCGCTTTTTCGTAACTTTCGTGCGGGCTATACCGTTTCTTTTCATTCTTATTGGAAAACATTGCTCATCTCTCTTTTTTTGCTTCTTCCCCTTGTTTTCCTTTGGATCCCATCGCTGCTTGGGCGTTATCTCGCCCTCGCATTAAGCCTTCTGCTTTATTATCCTCTCGCCTTGCTCGCTTCTTGCCTTGCCGCGTTTTCTATCTATGACCCTCTGATTAACGTGAAAGATTATCCGGAACTGGTGAGAAAAGGGCTTTATCAAGGTGAGGATGAAAACTCTTGAAATCTTAAAAAATGAAAATTAAAAAAGAAAACGATTTGTCGATAAATATTATATTTAGTCTTCCATTTTTAATGAATATAAGTTAAATTTTAATAATAAAAGAATCCCAATTTCAAAAACAAGAGAGGAAAGAAGGAAATTAGAAAATGCTTTTCTATATCAACGAAGCCGATATCCCCAATTCTTTGTTTTTAAAAGAACAGACAAATTTAAAAGCTGCCCCACATTTTCATGAGTCGGTGGAATTTATTTTGCTTAAGCAAGGAAAGGCCACCGCTTTTATCAAAGATAAAGAAATCCCGCTCGAAGCAGGATCAATCTGTTATATTCCTTCTTTTGCTGTGCATCATTACGAATGGGAAGGAGAACTCGATGCTTTGGTGATGATGGTGTCATCGACGTATTTATTATCTTTTAAAGAAGTTTATCCGAACGGGGATTTTCCGTTGCTCATGTGTGACGCGAAGAAGAATCAGCCCTTATTTGAACTCGTAGAACGTTGGAAAGATGCAGGAACCGCCAATCGTCTGGCCAACATTGGCTACTTCAATTTGTTAGCCAGCGGAATTTTGGAGCGATATCCGTTACGCACGGGAGAAAAAGACGTTTTCGATGAGACTCTTAGTGTTCGACTTGTGCAATACATCAATGCACATTATGCCGAAGACATCAGCTTAAAAAGTCTTTCCAATGTTTTTTATCGTTCCGTGGAATACATTTCCAAATGTATTCATACGATTGTCGGAAGGAATTTCCGCGATTATTTGAACCAAATTCGTTTGAGGCAAGTCTTTGTTGCTTTGGCGAACAATAAAGAAGAAAAGTCTTTGCAGCAAATCGTTTCGGATGCCGGTTTTACCTCTCTTCCCACTTATTACCGGGCCAAAAAACGCTACTTCGAAGATGAGACGCTTTCACAAAACCGTGACCTTTGATATTTCACTTATCCGCCTTCTTTTTTCAATTCTTGTAATCTTTCCCTCTCACCATTCCTTTTTTCTGATGACCCTCTAAAATAAAATCAAATGAAACGAAATATCTCTTTGCTTTCTTTGCTATTATGTTCGGGAATTCTGGCGCTTCCTTGGGACGCAAAAGAACCGTATGCCGTTCATGCTTTAGAGGACGCTAATGAGGCAACCTCCGTCAAAGGAATGAAACGTCACAACACCAATGTTTTGACATTTGTGCTTTCCCAAACGGATTATGCCGGTGCACAAAATTATGTTCCCGGTTCTTCTTATCGCGAATTTAATTTCTTGACGAACGTTGACATCGTCTTGAACGATGGCAGTCGTAAAACCTTAGAAGATGCATTTGACGGAGCACAAATGTATTACCAGATGTGGGGGACTCCGAATGCCTTTTCTCTTTCTTTGCACCAGACTGACTATAACAATTTAGCTAAAGTGGTTATCCATGCCGGCACGGTTTTTCCAAGTATGGCCTATACGGGCTACGCTCCTATCGGAACCAGCAACTTCACAACAAAAGGCAGCGTCAAAAAAGGGTTTGAAGTAGAACGCGAAATCGTCTACACCTACGCCAGTGGAGAAGACTTGGTGACAAAAGGTGCCTTAATTGATCGTGGCAACATCCACATTTCTAACTTCACCTATGGCCAAGGCGATGTGGACAAAGGAAATCCTGATCTCTTCTTTTATAGCGAAGATGCCAACTGGCCGAGTGCACCGCAAAACGAATTAAGCGGGGACGCTTTGACTGAATATTACAACACGTATTGCAACAAAGATTTCTCTGCTTTATCAGACAGTCTAAATTATCTCGACAAGATTCGTTTGGATGGCAAAACCTTGCGCGAACTCGGAACTCCGGATTTGCAGATGATGTGCTACCGCACCGTTTGGAATTCTCTCACCATTTCGGCTCCAACATATCATGGCGGGACCGATTTAAATACCGTAGAAGTGGAAGCGGGATGTCAGCTTCCTGCTTTTTCCTCAAACCCTTATGAAGCTCCTTATTATACTGTGGAAACGGCCGTGACTTTCGGCCGTACGGGAGAAACCTTTCAATTGGTTGGGGAAATTGCCAATCCAGAGCATCAGATTGAAGACGACGTCTTAAGCTGGGATGAAGAAGAAGACGACTGCCTGATTCGGATTCCGTTCCAAATGACTGGCCCGAACCAAAACATGGGGGCATTAGAAGACTCCTATGGCACTTTGATTCGCCTGAATGGCAAGCCTATTTCGGATATCAACGCCACACGGCCAGATCGCAAAATCATAAAGGCGCATTATGAATTCGTTGGCAATCGTTATCAATTTGTGATGACCATCGCCAAAGATTATGCAGGAATCTTAAACCCTTCTCTTCAATATGTAGGGAACGTCATCGAGCTTGCAAAAGGGCTTCCTACTCCAGGCGGTGTTCCCTTAAATGCTACTTACCGCATTCATCGTTTTAAAGGCAGTTCGATTACCGATCGGCAAGAAGAAAACGAATCTTTTGACGCATTAAGTGTCAATACGATTTCTTCTTATGTTCCTGCCGATTTAACAAACAACGACACTTTCCTTTACATTACCTTTGATCAAGAAATTACAGGCTCTCCGATTTATTACGTCACTTCACCACGTCATTTCTGTGAAAATGAAGTGAAACGCAGCAACACAAGGGATTACACCTTCTTTGAAGAAAATCGTTATAACGCATTTGTTTCCGGTGGTTTTCAATCTTCCGTGCTCGAAAAATTGCTCCTCCAAGGGAAACCGATTTATCAATGGATGGCAGAAGATGACACGCTTTCTTCTCCCGTTTCGGTGATGGGGCATTATGGCCAATCTGCCAACAATGTTTTCTCGTTATCTTTCTCCCATCGCGGAACGAGCAATGCGAAGATTGCGGAACTGATCCAAAACGGGCAATTAACGTTAACTTTCTTGCCTGGATATCGTTTCCCATCTGGAAACGAAATTAAGAAGACGCAGACGTTCCGTCTCGTCGAACAAATTTGGCGCGAAGAAAAAGTGGCGGATTCTTACGCCGTTTATTATGACGGGAAAGCTGTTGCGGACGGTGTTACTTTAGAATCTAGCTTTGCCCCGGATTCCGGAAAAATCCGGGTTGACGGCCTTGCTTCCTATGTCGTAGAAGAACAAGCGGAAGCGGAAGGAAAGCAATTTACCGTCAAGCAAGGTGAAACAACGCTGCTTTCTTTTCACATTCGTTATGTGCCGCAGCCCAATTTGAATTTCACGTCTTCCTCTTCTTCGGTAGGCCTTGTGATTGGCATTACTGTTCCTGCTGGAATCGTCGTTTTAAGCGCCATCATTCTTCCGTTGATACTTCGGAAAAGGAGAAAAGCAAAATGAAGAAAAATCATAAATGGTTATCTTTTCTTCCGCTTTGTCTATTGGTCTTAGGAAGTTGTGGGAGTAAACCGACACCCTATACACCTCTTCCCTACACGAAAGAAAGTGAGAAGATGCTTTCCTTCTCTTCCTCAGACAAGAAACTGGATTTCTTTTTGAATGACTATTTCAAACGTCATGCGGGCTACGTGGACGCAGAGGGAAACGATTGGAAAGTGACATCTGTGAAAGCTGGGGTGAACGCGAAAGAATTTTTCTGGCAAGAATGGTCGACGATGATGTACGACTATTTCGATTCCGAGGAAGGACTTGAAAGCAACCGGTTAGAAGGGATTCGAAATCGGCAACGCACCATTCCCGTTGATCGCTATGGATTTGTGTGGGGATATGATGACTCTACAAAGCCTTTGAATCAAAACGTCTCCGAGAATTCACAACACTCGATGGGGTGGCCTTTTCCGACCAGCAATGACTCTGAAGGATTTGCTCAATCTTGGGATTTCAACCAAATCGATGAGAAGTGGACAAGCAACGTAAATGCTGTGCAATCGCAAGGTCTTTATATTGGTAACACGGATGAGGCTGGACTATCCAGTGTCGATTTTGTCTCGCCTTTGTTAGATAAAGACCACACGATTTTTACTTGGCACGCACCCTTTTTGGAATTAGATCTCAGAATGTATAGCGTTGATGCACCAAATATCGACGACGTCTATGTCTATTTCAAAAACACAGAAAGCGAAGACTGGAGTGAAGATAAGAAAGTCTCCTTTCATGACATCGCCGCGATCGATTATGCTTTTGAGCCTTATTACGAACACATCATTTATCTGCCGATGTTTGCCTCTCCGTCTTGGGATTCAAAAGACAACAAGGAAATTTGCCAATTAAAAATTTCGATTCAAGCGAAAGAAGGCAAGAAACTCACCGGTCGTTTTGGATTAAATTATGTGCGAAGTTCCTACGATACACGGCACACGAATAATATTTGTAAATTTATTAATGCGTTACGAAACGATTATGCCCTAACTGGGGATCTTGCTTATTTGCAAGAAGAACTAACTCGGGCAAGACGAGGCATGAATTTCTTGCTTTCCATGTACGATGAAACCCGTCATTTAAACGATCAATCTTATTTGATCGGGCATGACGGCGATAAGAACTTCGTCAATGATAGCGACCGCCTTTCCCATTCCTTGACGAATGGTTATTGGGACGTTCTTTTCATGAGTCGTTTCGATTTCCAAACAAACATGTATTTCTATAAAGCTCTTAAGAGCTTGGCCTATTTAGAAACCGTGGCGGAAGAAAATCACTTGTCCATAGACAAAAAAGAAGCGACGACTTTAACTGCTTCTCCTGATGTAACAAAATCTTATGGCACGAGAGAATATCAGGAGACGCCCACGAGTCTTTCTTCAAGAGCAAACGATGTCTTAGAAGCGTTAAGAGCGGAAACGAACGATACCGAAAAAACCGGTTTCTTTAACGCCAAAAAAGGACGTTTTATCGAAGGTTTCGACGCACAAGGAAATGAAATGGATTGGGGCTATACCATGTGGAACCTCGAGGCCATTACAGAGGGGATTGCCACACCAAGCCAAGCAAAATCCATTATGGCTTGGATCAATGGCGATCGTGTGATTGCCGAGGACGAAACCGGCTCTCAAGGCGAAGATATTTACCATTTTTCTTTTGCGCCGCGGGCGACAACGACCAACAAAAAAGGCGCCTTTAATGGTTCGTATCGCGTTGATCCTGCTTATGGGCAAAAACAGGTGCAATATGGCGGCGCCATCATGTACACCTCCTATTATGATTTATTGGCTAGAATGCAAGTTCTTGGCAAAGAAAACGCGTTTTCACGTTTGGAGGCCATTGAGAAGTGGTATCAAAAAATTTATGACTATTTTGACGCGAACCGCGATACCGTCACCCCACAGAATTTCTATTGGGACTATTATCGGAATGTCGAAAATATCACGATTCAGTCCGGCATTCATAGCGCGGAGGGCGGTGGGTCTGGTTTGCTTGGGCTGGATGGCGAGTTTTTAGAATCCTTGTTATTGATTTCAGCCATTCCGTTTGGTTTCTTTGGTTTGAAGGCGGAGGGGAACACGCTTTCCTTTACTCCGAACTTACCCTCTTCTTTGGATTACTGGAAGATGGAGAATCTTTTGTTCCACAATGTCCGTTATGATTGCACGATGCTCCCCCATGGATTAGAAATCGATTCGGTACGCGGGAACGCATCAGGCTTAAAATTGGAAGTAAGAATCGCAAAACCTCGCGGAAACTATACGGTTTATATAAACGGTACTGCCACGAAAGACTATCGCGAAGACGCCGATTCGATTGTGGTTTCTACCAATTTACAATCTGCGACGATTTTGGCGCTGTAAAAAAGGCCGCTTATATTTATCCTTTTTACATGCTTTGAAAAGATAACAAAGTTATTTCAAAAATTGTTGTCTTTTTTTCACTTCATTGAAAGCGCTTTCTTAATTTTCTATGATAGAAGTACAAATCGATATCATAAGGAGAACAAATACTATGAAAAAGAATCTTATGATTCTGTCCGTGTCCTTGCTGCTTACTTTGAGCGGATGCAATGATGTTGTCGTGAATTCTTCGGTAACCACGACTTCTTCAAGACCGGCGGAGACCACCTCTTCCCAAAAAGTTAACTCCGAAACGCCGAAAGCGAAATTCACAGTGACATTTGACTCGAATGGCGGTAGCGCCGTCGAAGCGCAAGTGGTAGAGGAGGGAACTACGGCAAGTAAACCTGCCGACCCGACCAAAGCAGAAACAGACGAGGCCGCTTACGTCTTTGATGGATGGTACCTTGGAGAAACAGCGTATGATTTCTCTCATCCAGTCACGGAGAACATCACCCTCGTTGCCCATTGGAAAACCGTCTCTAAATTCGCTGTCACTTTCGATTCCGCCGGAGGGAGCCCAGTGGCATCCCAAATCGTATTGGATGGTGAGAAGGCGAGCAAGCCTTCTGACCCAACCAAAGCAGAAACCAATGATGCCGTCTACACATTCGCAGGGTGGTATCTGGGAGAAGATGTTTTTAACTTTGATACTCCTGTAACGAGGAATATCACCCTCGTTGCCCATTGGTCATCCATTGCGAAATTCGCCGTTACCTTTGATGCGGCGGGCGGAAGCGCTGTGGCGACGCAATACGTCCGAGAAGGGGAGAAGGCCGTCAAGCCAAATGACCCTGTCAAGGGCGCGATTTCAAGTGAAAGCTATTCCTTCTTAGGCTGGTTCTTGGGTGAAACGGAATACGATTTCTCTTCGGCTGTCACCGCGGCCATTACGCTAGTTGCCCATTGGAAAGTCACAGCCATTCATAACGATGCCCATACGGATGCCGAATATGTTCCTTTCACCTTAAACAATGGCAATGCGACAATGGCTTATTACCGTTGCAAGCAATGTTACGAAGGAAACAATGAAGAACATTCGTATTATTCCGATGCCGCTTTAAAGAACGCTGTGACGGCAGCAAGCTTGCAAAGAACGATTGGATATGCGGCCTCTACGATGGATGCGGTTCCAGAAAAAGACGGCATTCGTAACGTGGTTGCCGAGAAGATCAAATATGCGGACCAATGCACCGCGTTTGGACAAGCAGGGGGCACGCCGTCTTATCAAAAGATTGGAAGCGATACCGCGATTATGATTTCAAGAAGCGGTGAGAACGCCTTAGCAAATGCCGAAGCGAAGTTTACAGAACTTCGTTTTGTAGCCCCGGCAAAGATCACTTCCTATTCGTTTGAATATTTGTATTTGGATTCTTCTTCGACTCCGTACGAAGCGGGCGTGGCGGAAGACGGCATCTCTTCTGAAACAAAAAGCCACGATCAAGTGCAATATAAGACGACCTCGGGATATTTTGCATACGATGCGAATTTCGTAAATGACGGCGCTTGGCACACCTTCACTTTGAACCAAACGAAAGAGGACATCTCTCATTTGATTCTTAAAATCTATGATTTCAAGGGCGTCCTCTTTGTGAAGAATCTCCGTTTTGAACAATATGCCGACATTGCTTTCCAATATCAAAATGCGGCAGGCGAGCAAAAGAAAGAGGAGCGCGTCAATTATGGTCAAGCAGCGAGCGCCCCAGAAGCTGGCAACTACGAATCCAATGGCGTTTCTTATACCTTCTTGGGTTGGTATGACGATCCTGTTGCCGGCAACAAAGTCGAAAACTTTGTCGTGAACGGCGACAAAACCTATTATGCGCACTATGCCGCATCCACCATTTACGAACATATCGAAAGCGTAGCGCCGACTGCGACCCGCCCTGGTGTTAAGGAAAGTTGGATCAATCTCTCGAACCAAGAGGTGAGTTTGTCTGCTCCCGCAAAGGAGGGCAATATTGTTCGCGAAAAGACACTGAGCGAAGAAGAACTAGCCGCTTTGCCGTCTTCGAACGCGAACTACATCGCGCCTGGTGACTTCGACGCATGGCTTTACCAAAGCGATACATTTGCCACCCAATTAATCGGCGGCGAACATATTGGCAGCGTTGCGGCAAATTATGCAGAACGCGCCTTCCGCTTCCATTGTGGTCAAGATGCAGCGGACAAAAGCGGCAGTGCCCATTTAGGATCAAATTCTTATTTCTATTTGCAGACTAAGCTCTTAAAGACAGCCCACGATCTCGGCTATTCGTATGTGAACTATACGGTAAAAGCATCCAGTGTTACATCCGATTGGACGGCGAACCGTTATGCTATCGTTAGCCAAGGGAACACCGTCACTCCTAATTTCTGGACCACGAATTACACCGAGCAAAATGCTCCGTTAGAAAAAGGAGTAACCTTCACTCTTCCACTAGAAAAATATAATGGCTTTGTCGGAGATGACGCCAAAGACTATTTGCAATTCAATATTCGTAACAGTACTGCGCAAACTGCAAATTCGGTGGAATCCAATGTCGTTCTCTCAGACATCCGTTTCTTAAAAGAAGACTATTCTTCCTTCATCAAAACGCAGGTGAATTTGTCTTCCGTTCTTTACACCATTGATTCCAATGGCGTTGTAAACGAGGCGACGTTTTACTACAACGAAACCGAATCAGGCGGCTTTGCCACGGAGACTGGCTTTACCGATGCCTATACGAAATTCTTGTGTCATTATCCAGTGATTTGTTTCTAGCCCTTTTTGGCTTTTAGAACGTACCTCCTCCACGGGTGGTTGGGCCCGGGAACGTACTTTGGCCTTCCCACGGGCTTCGGCTTCGGCTCCGCTTGCCGTCTCTCGATTTCCACAAGGTCCCATAGCCTGCTGTCGAACACGGCGACGCGCTTCCCGGATCTGGTGACGTATATGTCGACGACGGTCTTCAAAGGGATCTTGGCGACGATTCCGTCCTCATCGATCAGCTGGTGCCTTTTCCCTTCAAACCCGAACGACGAGCCGTTGTCCGCGACCCTTTGGAATTCGACGGAGAGGTAGAAATCGATTTCCCTCGGCGACGGGGCCGGGGCGAAGACCGACGACTCCATCTCGGGCTTGATGGCGAATCGCCGGTTGTAGTCTGCCATGAACTCGGGCAGATAGGCATTGGCTTCGCCGATCGTGGTTATGCCCCTCAGCCTAAGCTCTGAGATCAGCCTCGACTGAAGCGTCCCCCAAAGCCTCTCGATCCTGCCTTTGGCCTGGGAGACCGAGGTGGTTATCAACTCGATCCCGAGCTGTTGGCACATGCGTTTGAAGTTGATGTGCACGTCGCGGTCTATCGTTTGGCTCTTCTCGGAGAGCTTCCGGAACTCGAATATGGTGCGGTTGTCGCCGTAGAAGGCCTCCGGGATCCCGTATTTATTGAGTATCTGCCACATCATCTCATAGTAACCCTTGAGGGTTTCCTCCTTGTCGAAGAAAAGCCCCATCACGGTTCCGGTGGCGTCGTCTATGGCCCCGTGGAGGGTGGCCTTCGGCAGCGTCTCCCCGAACCAATTGTGTATGCTGGCGTCGATTTGTAGCAGCTCCCCGAAGTTCTTCCTCCTTGGCCTGGAGGGATGCTTGGCCTTTTCCTTCCTCGATTTGTGCCCCTTCGGCGACTTGAAGCCGGCGGAGGTCAGGATCCTGTGGACGTTTCTGTAGGTGGCGCGAATCCCTTCCTCCTCGTTCAGTTTCTCGGCGAAATGCCTGAAGTTGAAGCCGGCGTATTTTCCCTCGTAAAGTGACAGTATCCTCCCTTCGGTCTCGGGATCCGTCTTCCATTTTGGCGCCTTCCCGCGATTGCCGTGCCCGAAGGCGGAAGCCCCCTTTTTGGCATAGGCCCTCTTCAGCCTGTTCACGTATTGCTTGCTTATTCCGAGTTTGGCGGCGGCCTGCGCGGTGGTCAGCTTGCCGTCCCTCGCTTTCGTAATCACCGATTCTACGTATGCGTCATTGAGTCCGTTCATGGCTTGTTCCTCCGACCTAATCATCTCAGTTGGCGAATTAGATGGAAACAAATCACTGGATAACCGAATCCCCCTAGGGGGATGGTTGGATGGAAACAAATCACTGGATAATTGCCTAGAAACAAATCACTGGATAACTACACCTATACGAAATTCTTGATGAAAAAAGGATTCCTCAAAGCGAAAATCGATGTGGAATGCACTTTAGATACTGACCACGGAGATAGTTTCCGCTTCCGTTCCAGCAAAAAAGGAGGCATGGGTTATGATTTAAATGCTGGCTCCTACGATTATGCGTTAGAAGAAGGGAACGATTATTACTTCGGTATTCCCTATAATGGTGGCGAAAAGCAACAAGGCGGAACCATCCATGCAACGCTTGCGTTGCGGGATTGGGTAGAAGGGAACTTGCAACAGCGCTTATTTGACAACGATACAGCGACTTGCCCTTATGGCATTGATGCTACAACAGCAGCAACCGCTACTGGCGGAACTTGGACGCATGAAGTGGCTAGAGAAGGTTCTGGAGGAATTGGCAATACGCAAATGAGCGATGGCGCCGCCATTCTTGTGCTTTCTGGAGGCAAGAGTGCTTCTTATGGCGGAAGGTTCTTCGCTTATCACTTGAACATCCTCGACTATGCAGTCCCTAAAGATGGCGATATTGTGGTCTTTAAGAAAGGCATTTATGAGGATCCCACTAATAAGTGGAATATCGTACGCAAACTAACCTTAGGCGCGGATCTCTATTATCGCTATTCCGCCACCTATGGAGCGTTTGTGGATGCGACCTTAGCGGAAGCACAAGCTGCCGGTTATAGCGCAAATTAGTCCATCACCCCCTTTTGGCGACTGTTAATCAATAACAGTCGCCTTTTTGCTTCTTTGAGTGTTTTTTGATGGCACAAGAATAATAGTAGCTAGACTTCGCGTTTTAAAAAGGTTTCTTCGATGGCGCCGACAAAGCAAATGTATAAAATATGGCTACTATTGGCTCAAATTCTACTTTTACCACGAAAGTGCAATGTAGGAAATGCACTAGTCAACGAAAAGTAGACATGAAATTTCGAATTGTAGCGGCTCGATCTTCTTTCGGAGGCAACGCCGCCGGCAAATGCGGGCGCTCATCGGGCGGAAGCGGGCTCGGGTTGGCCTTTAGGGGTTCTTCCCTGTATTGTTCGGGGGTCATGTGTCCAAGGCAGAACACGGGGCGCGCCTCGCTGAAGAGTTTGATGTAATCGGCCACCGCCTCGGGGACGTCGTCGGGCTCCCCGATCCGGAAATCGGCGAACATCTCCGCCTTGGCCCGCCCGTTTATGGATTCCGTCGCCTCGTAGTCGGGCCCGGCCGGCGCGGCGGCGGAAACCCCTAGGGGTTTTGCCTGGGGTTTGGCTTTCGCCAACCCCGACGATTCCTCGCATTGATTCGCCAAGAGCAAACGGATGTGCAGCGGACTTTGCGTTTGGCCATGCATTCGGCCGGCGACATGGACCCCTCGCGGATCTGCTTCCCAACGAGTAGCCTTTGCTGTTTGCCCATAAGGAAAATCTCCTTTCGGCAGCCACGCCCCAGTGTGCACTTTTCTAGGTGTGACTGTCTACTTAGAGATTAGCAGTGCACTTGAAGGTTTTTCTGCTTCGACTTCGGTTCCCAATTCATTGTTTTATGCAAATATCCACTTGAAATGGAAATATGCATAACTTATACTGCTTATGGAGAAGAAAAAATGATTGCGAGAACGATAAAAAAGCAAATTCTTAGGAGCCTGAAGACAAAGCCGGTTACCCTCGTCACGGGAGCCCGCCAAGTCGGAAAGTCGACCCTTTGCTATGAGATCAGGGATGGATTAGGCTATGAATACGTTTCCCTTGATGATCTCCGTGAGAGAAAAATGGCCAAGGAGGATCCTGAGCTTTTTCTTTCCCTTCATCATGCCCCGCTCATCCTTGATGAAGTTCAGTATGCACCGGAGCTGTTTCAAGTTCTCGAAGCCAATGTAAACAAAGAGAAGGAAAGAAAAGGCAGAAACGAGGGAATGTATCTTCTCACCGGCTCCCAGACCTATGAGCTCATGAAAGGTATCAGTCAGAGTATGGCAGGAAGAGTCTCAATTGTGAGAATGTCTCCTCTGAGTGCCTCGGAAATCTTCTCTCAGGAAGAGAAAACGTTTGAAGTCTCTCCCGAAGCTGCTGCCAAACGGGCAAAGGACTACCATATGGATATCCGTCAGCTTCTTGGACTGATTGTCAGGGGAATGTATCCTGAACTTTACGATAAGGAAAAAACCGGGATTGAGAGCGAGAAGTTCTATTCGGATTATGTTGACACTTACCTCGAAAGGGATGTTTCCCAGATCATACAGCTTCGTGACAAGCTGAAGTTCCAGAATTTTCTGGAAGTGCTCGCTTCCCTGACGGGGGAGGAACTTGTCTACGATACACTCGCAAAAGCTGTGGGAGTGAAAGTAGACACCATCCAATCGTGGCTGAGCGTGCTTGTCGCGGGCGGGATCGTCTATCTCCTGGAGCCATATCATGAATATTCAATTGCGAAAAGAATCATGAAACGTCCGAAGATTTATTTTTCTGACACCGGACTTGCCTGCTATCTATCCAGGCTGAACAACGTCGATGTTCTTCAGAGATCCATTTTCCTTGGCAGGTTTGTAGAAACCTACATCGTGAACGAAATTCGGAAATCCTACACCAACAACGGGAAGGAAGCCAATATGTATTATTACCGTGACAGCAATCAGAACGAGATTGACCTTGTCCTTCTTCAGGATGGTGAACTTCACCTTGTTGAGTGCAAAGCCGGAATATCCTATACAAACAGAGACGTCAAAGCCTTCTCCCAATTGAAAAAGTCATCCTATCCGATAGGAACTTCCGCTATCATTTGCAACACTCCTTCCGTCTACCCCATTGGGGAGGACGTTTACGCTCTTCCGATCACATCGATCTGAAGCCTAAGGCAAGGCCATTACTATATCCATTTTGCCGCAGCAAGCAGACCCGACTTTCTTGCCCCGTGCTCGAAAAAATCTCCCAGCAATAGCCGGGAGGTATTTTGCCTCATGGTGCCTCTGGCCGGACTTGAACCGGCAAGAACTTGCGTTCAGTAGATTTTGTGTCTGCCGTGTTTGTCAATTTCACCATGGGGGCGACTAAGAGTTTCTAACACCTTTTTTGCGTTTCCACTACCGATTGAGTGGATACTTTCTCGCCTTGCTTCTAGCGCAAGGAGGCGAACCGAGGACAGACCATCCGAATTTTGTCTTTTGAGCCCGTTTTTCGGCCGGTTTTCGGGCAATCTCGAACCCGATTTTCGGTTTTTGAGTGGAAATTTCGGCCCTAATCCGCTGTTTTCGAGGGATCGAAGAAGAGTAAAGAAAAAGCCGACATATCGGCTTCCTGTTCTTGATTTTGGTCCCCAGAGCGAGAGTCGAACTCGCATGGATGCTCTCCGAACGATTTTGAGTCGTTTGCGTCTACCATTCCGCCATCCGGGGATATTGCGTGATCAGGCATTTTTGCCGAGCGCTTTAAGATTATAGTCTCTTCTTGAAAACGTTGCAATTTCCGAATGAAAGAGTTTTTGAAGAAACAAAATGTTCTCATTATTTTTTTAAAAATCATCAACATTCTTTACAAATCTGTGCAAAGATTCCGTTACAATGATGACTAGAGGTAGTGTAGATGAAGTGGGTCGGAAGAATATTATTAATCGTCGTCGGAGTGGCTATGCTTGTTATCGCCGTTCCGGCCATCAAAGGGGCAGTGGAAGCAATGAACACTCTTGGATGGAATGACGTTGTTTCTAGCTCCGAGAAAATGGGCTATATCGGCACCATTGTTGCGCAGGGAGTTAATGCGGGCTTTGCCATTACGGCATTGGTTTGTGCTTTGGTGGGAAGACGTTCCTCAAAACTGGCTTTCGCTGCTGTGATTATGATGATCGCTCCCATTTATACCTTGGTAATCGGCGTTCAAAACCACACGATTCAGACTTGGCAAAGCGCGTTTCTTTTTGTCGAAGAATTTGCCTTACCAATCGGCTATTTTATCGGCATGCTGTTCGTATAAAAAACCTTAGATATATCGCCTTAACCCTTTAATATCTCTTGGATTTTTGCCTGCAAAGCAGGAACGACATCCGCCTTAAACCACGGATTCTTTGCTTGCCATCGGAAATTTAAGGGGCTGGGATGAACAATTGGGAAGAAAGAGGGCAAGTAGTCTTGATAATGCCGAACAGTTTCGGTTAGGTTTCTCTGCTTCTTGTCACCGAGATAATAATCGATGCTGTATTGCCCGATTAAAATGGTGAGTTGAACCTTGGGCATCAAAGATAAATAGAAGGGATGATATTCTTTTGCAATGAAGCTCCGCGGAGGAAGGTCGCCGCTTTTTCCTTTGCCCGGATAATAGAAATCCATGGGGAGTATTGCGATTTTTTCGGAATAAAAGGTAGCCACATCGACCCCCATCCAGGTCCTTAACGTTTCGCCCGATTTATCGTGAAATGGGATTTGACTTTCTTCGGCTTTCTGGCCAGGCGCCTGCCCGATGATCAGAATCTTTGCTTCGGATGAGACTTGTAGAATCGGAGAAATACCGCGTTCGGTATAGGACTCGTTCCTAGGATCTGCTTTTAATCGTTCTTGGAGCTGTTCGAATGTCATCATAAGTCGCCTTCTTCCTCTTTATCATAGGCCAAGGAAAGCAAGAATGCCTTAACCATGCCTCATGATTTTATGTGCAACAATTTCATTATTTCTTTACGTTTTCAAGGTGGCGGAATAAAAATAAGGCGGTTATCATGAATCAAACAGGTAATGGAGACCCCGATGGAAGACAAGGAAGAAGTAGAAGGCGAAGTCGTTGACCAAAATCACAAAGATCAACATCCGAAAAAACGGACGAGTTTCCTGGTGGCGGATATATTAGATATCGTTCTCGGCATAGGCGCCCTATTGTTTTATGTTTTGTTTTGCTCGTTTTATTCTGGAAAAGCCCCTTCTGGAATCAATAACTGGGCCATTTACTGGACCGTCGTATTTTTGACTTCTGTTCCTTCTAACATCGTTCGCGCGGTAGTAAAACGTGATCCGAATCGGCTTCCCGTTTCTCAAATCGTCTTATTTGCCTTTCTTTTTCCTTCGTTGTACACAGGACAATTTCATCCCAATTGGGTCATTATCTTTATCATTCCTATTTATCACGCTGTAGTGGAAGTGATTCAAAAGTGGCGAAAATCCAAGAATTCCTAAAACGTTTGGCTTGAAATAAAACAATGTTCATGGCTCTTTATGCCATCAAACGTTCGTTTTCTATTTTGAATCGACAATATTTATCTTTCGTTTGAAACAAAATTACTACTTTTATCGAAAATATCTAATATATCGGTAAAAAAGTATCATTATCTAGAAGATAAGTATTGAATATTGTACAATTAATAAAAATTATGGGTAAAAATCCCGTAATGGAAAGGAAAGTCAATTATCATGGCTGACAAGAATATGCGCATCTGCATCATCGGCGGTGGACCCGCTGGTACATCCATGGCGATGTATCTCCAAAAGAATGGTTATCACAATTACGTGATCTACGAAAAGAGCGATCACGTTGGTGGCAAAGCGTTCTCCCCTTTGATGAAAGTGAAGAACAAAAACGGAGAATGGGAAGATCGTACCATTGAAATGGGCGCGGTGATGGGATGCGAAACCTACTTCGCGGTTCATGAATGCGAAGAATTCGGTGGCGTCAGCCATTTGGATGGCCCTGCCATGGGACGTAGCTTCCGGAATACGGATGGCACCCCATTAAAATCTTCGAAACTCGCCCTTTTAAAGAAATACATGAAGATGAAGAAACTGAACAAGCTTCTTCACAAGAAATACTACGGCTATGACGTGAATGGTCATCGTGGTGTTGCCGAAGGCCGTTACGAAGGACCATGCCCTTCGCCAGAAATGAAGCTCGCCCACATTGAAGGCAAGAATGAAAACCTCAAAGACCTCTCAATGCCATTCAGCGAATTCTTAAAGAAGAATCACTGCGAAGATGCCGAATTGGTCTGGAAAGGCCCATTCACTTCGTTCGGTTATGGCTACTTCGACGAAATCCCAGCGGCCTACGTCGTGAAATACCTCGATGCCTTCACCGTGCAACAATTCCTCTCCACGGGAAAACTCTGGACTTGGAAAAACGGCACGCAATCCATCTGGGAAGGGGTTAACAAACACCTCGAACATCCGGCGATCTTGAACTCGGAAGTCAAGAAAGTCGAACGGAAAGATGGCAAAGTCTATGTCACCGTCAACGACAATGAACCCGAAGTCTTCGATAAGTTAATCATCTGCACGCCATTAGAAATGTTCTCGCAATATGGCGATCCCACTGCCGAAGAAAAAGAACTCTTCTCCAAGATCGTCCACAAAGAATACTTCACGATGGCTGTTCGTACTGCTGAAGAGAAATCCCCTGATATCTCGTATTACTTCTTCTCCAATATGACGCCAGAAACCATGGGTCACTTGATGGTGTTCTACCATCGTTGGCCAGATGCCGGCGCACAACCGCTCGTCACCTTCACGCTTCGTAACCACGAAGGCATGGAAGATGTGCCGTTTGAAAAAGCGAAAGAAACCACGTTGGCCGATATGGGCATCGCTGGTCTTCCCGTGGAAAAAACCGAACGGATTGACGACTGGTATTACTTCCCACATGTCTCTTCGAAAGACTATGCCGATGGCTGGTATGACAAAGTAGAAGCGCTCCAAGGTGAGCAAAACACCTACTTTGCCGGTGAAGTCATGGCGTTCGGCGACATGGAAGAAACCGTTGAATATTCGCGCGATTTAGTCCGGAGATTCTTCGGCGCTTAATCCCCCTTATTCGTTCTTCAACCTTAGGTAAAACGGGGAGTGGCCTATGCCACTTCCCTGTTTCTTGTCTATAGACCTCTTATTTTTAGAGTCAAATCTCGTTCCTACATAAAGGAGAAACACATGCCAGAACAAAGCACCAAAGTCGTCTCAAAATGGCAAGGCGACCCGAATCCCGATAAGGAGATTCTGAAATTAGCCCGCAAGATCACCGATGTCGTGGTCCACAAAATCAAAGGCGTCACCAGCTTAGATGCCGAATATTGGGGTCTCAAAGAAGTCGTGACCCACGAAATGGCTGTCGTGGCCAACAAAATGAAACTACGGACGTTCTATACGTTCGAACAATTACAAAAGAAGAACCCGGAATATGAACCGGTTGCCTTACAAAAGTTGCTCGATGAAATGTCCGTCGTCGGTATTTTGGAATACGACTACAGTGACAATTATGCGCATGATCATCCGTTACCGGACAAACCCCGTATCAAGCGGTGGCGTATCCCATATTTTGTTCCTGGCGCCGCTGAATTATTCAACTCCTCAAAAGATCGTGTGGATAAGAACCCTGCGGTCACTTCGTTCTTTGAACGGATGGCGTTTGAACCTTTGGCCGGGGTCACCCAAATGATTCCGCCGGGTGGCGATGGCGTTGGCATGCACGTTATCCCGGTTGAGCAAGCGTTATCGTTCCGTAACGAATCCATCGACTTGGAACGGATCTCGCACTGGCTACAAAAATATGAAGGCCACCTTTCGGCGGGTATTTGTTCTTGCCGTTATAGTGCCACGAAATTAGGAACGAATTGCGCGGATGACCCCGATGATTGGTGCATCCAAGTCGGCGATATGGCCGACTACAGCGTGGAAACGCATCGTGCCCATTACATTACGAAAGAACAAGCACTCGAAATTTTAAAGAAAGCCGAAGACAACGGCTTCGTCCATCAAATCACGAACATCGATGGCTCTGACCACATCTTTGATATTTGTAACTGCGACGTCAAAGTTTGCCACGCGTTACGGACTTCGATGTTGTTCAACACACCGAACCTTTCGCGCTCTGCCTATACGGCAAAAGTGGATCCCAAGAACTGCGTTGCTTGCGGTCTTTGCGTTGAATCCTGCCCCGCCGGTGCCGTGAAACTCGGCCAAAAACTCTGCCATAAAGATGGCAAACCCGTCACCTATCCGCAAGCGCCACTTCCGGATAATCTTCCTTGGGGCAAATATGCCTGGGATGAAAATTACCGCGATACGATGCGTTTAAGCGATACTTATGCGACCGGCACAGCGCCTTGCAAAGCCGCTTGCCCTGCCCACGTTCCTGTACAAGCCTATTTAAAGAAAGCCCATGAAGGCAAATACACCGAAGCCTTGGCGTTAATTAAAAAGATGAATCCGTTCCCCGCGGTTTGCGGACGGATTTGTAACAAACGCTGCGAAGAAGCTTGCACCCGTGGCACCGTTGACCATGCGGTCTCGATTGATGCTGTCAAGAAATTTGTCGCAGAACGGGATTTACATGCGGAAACGCGTTATGTTCCGGAAAAAGTCGTTCCGTCCATGTATGGCTCCTTCCCACAAAAGATTGCCATCATTGGCGCCGGCCCAGCCGGGTTAAGCTGTGCTTATTACTTGGCGTTACTTGGCTATCACCCAACCGTCTTTGAAAAACATGAAAAACCTGGCGGTATGCTGCGCTATGGCATTCCGACCTATAAGCTTGAAAAAGACGTGGTTGATGCCGAAATCGAAATCATTAAAGAACTTGGCGTCGAAATCCGTTGCGGCGTGGAAGTCGGAAAAGACGTCACCATCCCACAACTCAAAGAACAAGGCTATAAAGCGTTCTATATTGCGATTGGCTGCCAAGGCGGCCGTCGTCCCAATGTGCCAAACGATCAAGCCGATGGCACCATCGTGGCCGTGGATTATCTCCAGCACGCTTACGAACATCAAGACGAAAAGTTTGAAGGCAATGTCTTAGTTGTCGGCGGCGGTAACGTCGCAGTCGACTGTGCACGTAGCGCCATCCGTCTCGGTGCCAAATCCGTCAAGATGGTTTGCTTGGAATCGCGTGATACAATGCCCGCTTCCAAAGACGAAATCGCCGAAACATTAGCCGATGGCGTCGAACTTCATCCGTCTTATGGCCCGAAAGAAGTCAAAGTGGATGCAAATGGCCATGTGATTGGCATCGTGATGAAGAAGTGCTTACGCACGATTGATCCCGAAACCAAGCGCTTCTCGCCCGTTTACGATGAAAACGATACCGTCGAATTCCCGGCGGACAAGATTGTGTTCGCGATTGGCCAAGCCATTGAATGGGGCGACCTCTTAAAAGGAAGCGGCGTCACATTCTGGCATGGCAATTATCCGATTGCGGATAAACTTACCTATCAAACCGCAGATCCTGACATCTTTGTCGGCGGTGACGTCTTCACCGGACCGAAGTTTGTCATTGACGCGATTGCTGAAGGTCACTATGCGGCTGACGCATTACATCGTCATGCCCAAGCCGCCAATCCGCGCATTGCCTTTGACCGTCACTCGTTCACTCCTTTAAACAAAGAAGACATCATGCTTCCAGACTATGACCATGCGGGTCGTCAAGAAGCGGGTATGGATCCGTCCATTGACGAAAAGCATTCGTTCCGCGATGCTCATTTGACGTTGACTGAAGAACAAGTCAAGATTGAAACGGCACGTTGCCTTTCTTGCGGCGCTTCGGTTGTCGATCCTCATAAGTGCATTGGATGCGGTATCTGCACAACGCGTTGCAAGTTTGACGCCATCCATCTCTTCCGTGACCATCCGAAAGCAACGAACATGCGCTTTGCGGAAGATAAGGTGGGACCGTTACTTGGCTATTCCATCAAACGTTCCTTCAAGATCATCGCGCATTCTGGCTCAAAAGAAGCCAAGATGATGCGGGCAAAGAAACGTGCCTACAAGAAAGCGAGCAAGGCCACTCGCAAGACGGCTCCTAACACTGGAAACGCCGTCCCGAATGACTGATGCATGAACTTGGTATCGTCTTCTCAATGATTGATGAAGTCGAGGAGGCGGCAAAGCAAAACCACGCGAAGAAAGTGCTCTCCATCACCTTGGAGGTAGGCGAAGTCTCAACGATTATTCCTTCCTATTTCGAAGATTGCTTCGAATGGGCCAAGAAAAAGACAGACTATCTCCAAGAATGTAAGCTTAATATCGTCGTGGTAGAAGCAGTCTCGTATTGTAGAACCTGCAAGAAAACCTATCCCACCACCAAAACCGGACGCAGTTGCCCTTATTGTGGCGGTGACGATACCTATCTTGTATTTGGCCAGCAATGTGAGATTCGTTCGATTGAAGTGGTCTAATTTTGCGGAAAGAAAAGGGGTAACGGCTTGAAAACCGTTACCCCTTTTTTATTGTGATTTAGGATTGGATTGGTTCCCCAAGGATTCTTAATATGGCCGCCTCAATCTCTTCATACGGCGTATCAGGATAGTGAATCGCATAAGAAAACATGGCGGCGGCAAGGGGATAACGAGAAGCGATAAATGAAAGGGAGAAGTGGTTAGCGAGGGCTTCTAGTAACTTCGCACCTTCTTCGATAAAGCTGCTATAGGACGCATAATAGGTTGCGTTCCCATGGCTTGTAAAAGAAGAAAAGATCGGTTGTAGCGTTTGGGAAAATCTTAAGAAACGATCATACAGAAGGCGAATTCCTTCAGAGAACGTTTTTAAGTCTCCATAAGAAGCCAGTAAGGTGTTTTCTAAGGCATGCCAGTCTTCTGTGACGATGCGAATTAAAATCGCATTTTTATCGGGGAAATAGTTATAAATCGTTCCGACGGCCATGTCTGTTTGCTGAGCAAGGCGTTTCATGGATAGGTTATCGACGCCTTCTTTTTCAATGATTTCTTTGGCGGCTTCTAATAACTTTTTTTCGGAATTCAGCAATATCTTTGGCATAGGTTTATTAAACATCGTTTCTTAAAAATGGCAATTAAAAGTGCGTAATGAAAGAAGGGGATTGTTTTTATGAACGCATTCATTTAATATAGGTAAGGTTTTACTGAGAAGGAGAAAAAACCGAATGAAAAAAGATTATTGCCTTTTGTTACAGCTATTACCTTATTAGCCGCTTGTGGCAGCCCTGAAGCGTCATCTTCTGTATCTTCCGTTCTTGATGAAGGAAGTGAAGAGTCGACCTCTTCGAGCGTTGCTTCTTCCTCCAGTTCTGCATCCAGCGTATCTTCAAGCGACACCATTACGACGGGTGCCACGGATACGGGCAAAGGTGGATTGAATTTCGGCGACGTGGATTGGAGCCTCGATTTAAAGAAAGAAGCGCTAGATACCTATCTTTCTGGCATTAATGGCAACCATCGGGAAATGATGCAGATTGCAACGGTCGCGAATGGCAATCCGCAAATCGCTTCGGTGGAATACTACATGGATACCACCAATCATTGGTTCTTTGGTTCTTCCGAATCGGATACGGGCAAAATCCAAGACATGAAGAAAAATAACAACGTCGCGCTTTATTGGACCCGTCAATTACGCGCAGCGGACACCACGATGGCTCCTAATTACTTCACTTCTTATGGAGTGGAAGTCCAAGGACAGGCTAACTTCTATACGGTTGATCAAGTGAACGCCTTAGGCGATACGGATAAGGCAGCCGTCATTACGATTGCTCGTGGTTATTATCAATCCATGGGTGCGCAATATCGTAGATTCTATGATTCCACGGCAGAAGGATATATGGACGATGATGCCTTTGTGTCATACGTCTTTGGCTCTGCCACTCAATCAGCTTATATCATTAAGCCCAGCAAAATCGTGATTACCTCTCCTTATTTATTGTTCGTCGCTCGTATCGATGATGAGAGCAAGGATGATGGTCACTATTATGCCTTCCAACAAGGAAGCATGACGTTAGCGGAATACACCTTCCTTCCAAAGACGTTCTTAGACCATTGCTTGCAAACGGTTCGTGACGCGAAGAACGATCAAACTTTGATGAAGTTCACAAGCTATACCAGCGCTACTGGATTAAAGACACAAGTCACGCTTACTTTCTAAGCAACCAAGCACGCCTTCCCGGGCAACGGGTAGCAGGAATTCTGCTATCCGCTTTTTATTCGCGAAGCATTTTTGCCTATTTCCAGGGAAAACCCCTTAGAATATCGTTATGGACTTTGAAACGGCTTTGCTCAAGTGGTACGACCAATCTAAACGAGTGCTCCCTTGGCGTAGCGATCCGACGCCTTATCACGTTTGGCTTAGCGAAATCATGTTGCAGCAGACGAGAGTCGAAGCCGTGAAAGGATATTACGCGCGCTTTTTGGCGACTTTGCCGACCATTCCCGATTTAGCAAACGCCCCGGAAGAAACAGTTTTAAAGCTTTGGGAAGGACTTGGTTATTATTCTCGCGCTAGAAACTTGCAAAAAGCCGCGAAGGTTTTGGTACGGGATTATCAAGGAATCTTACCAAAGGACGAAAAGGTTTTACGGACTTTGCCAGGCATTGGTTCTTATACGGCGGCAGCCATTGCCGCGATCGCCTATCAAGAAAAAGCCATCGCGATGGATGGCAATTTAGGCCGAGTATATGCGAGATTAGTTGGTGAGAAGCGGGTGCTATCTTTACCGGAAACCAAAGAGGCGGGTCGGCGTTATTTTGAAGAACGGCTAGAAAATCGCCCCGGGGATTTTAACCAAGCCTTAATGGACTTAGGCGAACTCGCTTGCTTGCCTCATGGGTATCCGAAGTGTGAGGCTTGCCCCTTTGTCTCGTTTTGTGTTGCTCACCAAGCCCATCAAGAGATTGCCTATCCCGTGCTCGCCCCGACCAAAAAGAAGAAGCAAGAATCGATGACAGTCCTTCTCTTTTCTTATCAAGGCCGTTATGCGATCAGGCAACGGCCAAGCCAAGGGCTTCTTGCGAACCTTTACGAGTTCCCCCACAAAGAAGGGATAGACACCAAGGCAAAACTGCAGGAGTGGTTAGTCAAAGAAAACCTTCCGTACATCTCCATTCGTTCCTTAGGAAGATATACCCATATCTTTACGCATCTCACTTGGAAAATGGTGGGGTATGAGATTGTGTTAGAAAAAGAATATCCGCAAGAAGGCTGGTTATATGTGACGCCGGAAGAGATGAAACAAACCTACGCCATCCCTTCAGCCTTCCGTTTCTATCAAGATAAAATCGGGACAAAGTAAAAAGAAAAAGCCGCCGTTGGAACTCTTTATTGTCTAAGACATTTCCAATTCGGGCGGCTTTTCGATAGGAAATTACAATTTTTGGTAGACCACAGCGCCGATCGCGGTAACGCCAGCAAGGATGCCTAAGATGCCAGAGACCAAAGCGCCCCACCCAAGGCTGCATTTCATGATATCCGAGGAATAGCTTCCGAATTGGATCGGGAAGAAGAACATGATACCTGCCGCTAAAAGCATGGCGCCGCTAAGCAATAACGCGCCGAGTGCAACATTCTTCTTTTTGAAAAGAACAGAAAGCAAAACAAGTACAGCACCGACGATGCCTAAAATCATCGCAATCAAAAGACCAGTTTTAGGAGAAGCAGCCCATTCAGAGAAGGTGGATTCATCCGCGAAGAGAGCCCATTCCGGATTACTATTACCCGTCTTTTGATGCGCACCGAACGCTTCTTGGAAACCGGTGATATAGCCGTAGTTACCGCCAGTGACTGACCCCTTTACCATTACGAATGGAGCAAAGCCGAACAAGCATGCAGCCGCACCTAAGAGGAAAGAAAGAAACCCAGCAAGGGATAGGAAAGATGGTTTGCCTTTTTTCTTTGATTTTGCCATATGGCCTCCTTTATTTTGATACTTTAATTGTAGTGGAATTGTCACGAAAAAACGAGAAAATACTGAATATAGGAGCAAATGGAGGATGGAAGTCACCTCCACACCGAGCCTTTTTTTGAACGAGTCCGCGAAAAGATGGCTTTTCGGGGTGCCACACACCCTCGCGATCATGTACGACACGGCGTGCTTCATCCCGCCCTTCCTGACGTGCGACCAACGGTACAGGAAGAAGTGCCTATCTTTCGGGCGCCTTAGATTCTTATGAAGCCTATCGCCTTATCTATAAGATCCTTTTATGGGCGAGCCACAAAGAAGCCATCTTAAATCAGGCTTTCTCTAGTGACGTTAGAACCGATGCTTATTATTATCCTGAAAACAAAAGATATGCCTTGCTAAACAATTCAGGGGATAGTCTCGTCACGGATTTCTATGATATCGACGGTGGGAAGACATCCTATTCTCTAAAACCGCACGAGATGCTATGGATCAATTGATTTTTTAGATTCCTGCCTAGATAATAAAATCACAAAATGAGCGACCATAAAATTCACCGTAAAGGAAAGATATCTCATTATTACGAGGCCATGATGCTAGGAAACGGCACCCTTGGTTCTTTGATATATGGTGACAAAAACTTAAAGTTTGCTTTGGATTTGGTTTCTTTGTGGGATGAGCGACCAGAAAAAGAAATCGATGAGTCCTTTACTTACCAAAACATGGTGGACTGGATGCGGACGGATTGGAACCGTTATTTAGAGAAGTTCGATCGCTCTTATTCGCATCCGTATCCAAGCAAAATCAATGCGGGTACGCTCTTTTTCGAACGCGAGGTTCTGGACGAAGATGAATTCGACCTTGATTTAGCAGAAGCAAAATTGGATTTTAGAAGCGCACAAGGGAACATCAGCGCCCTCATTTTCGCCCAATCTCCCGTCATGATGATTGACATGCCAAAGGATGAAAAATACATCTTTTTGCCACCGCCATACCCAAACAAATCCGAGGAAGAAGGTGGCCTCGGCTACCAAGAAGGTGAAATTCTTAGCGATGGAGACTTCAAAGTGTTTCGCCAACCCATGTACGGGAAACAAAATTATTACGTCTTGTTTTATGAGAAGATTAGCGGGGATCGAAAACACCTCTTTATTAATATTTCTTTAGGTGAAGAAAGCGTTCTTCACGCGGGGAAAGCGCAAATTTTGAAGGTGGCAAATCATGAGAAAGATTCTCTTGCTGACCATCGGCGTTATTGGAACGCTTATGATGCGACCTCTTTTGTTTCTTTGCCCGAAGAGAAGATGATGGACTTATACGATAAATGCCGTTATTTCTTTGCGTGCAATAGCCATGGCGATTATCCGATGTCCTTGCAGGGCGTATGGACCAAGAACGATGGGCACTTGCCGCCTTGGCATGGCGATTATCATAACGACATCAATTTAGAGATGTCTTATGAGTCTTATTTAAAGAGTGGCAATTTCAAGGAAGGAAAAGTTCTTTGCGACTATTTATGGGAAAGGCGGCAGGTTTGGCGTGAATTTTCGCAAAAATTCGCCTGTTGTGACGGCTATCTTATCCCCGGCGTGATGTCACAAGGAGGAATTCCTCTTGGCGGTTGGCCGATGTATGCGTTAAACCCCAATTGCGGCATTTGGCTTGCAAAATGCTTTGACGATTACTATCGCTACACCTTGGATCGACGATTCTTAAAGGAACGCGCGTTCCCTTTCTTGGCTGGTTTAGAGAAGTCCATTTACCATCTATTACACGAAGATGAAGAAGGATATTTAACTTACGGATGGTCCGCCTCTCCAGAGATGAATGACTGTACCCCGGCCGCCATACTTGGTCAAAGCAACTGGGAGTTATCGCTCCTTCACTATCTATATAAAACACTGATTTTCTTTGGGAAAGAACTAGGAAAAGACACCAAAGACTATGAAACAAAAGAAGGAAAGCTTCGGCCTTATTGGAAAGACGAGGAGGGCAATATGCTGATTGCCCCTGGTCTTCCCTATGATGTCTCGCATCGGCATTTCTCTCATCTTTTGATGGAGAAGAACCTCGGGTTACTAAATCCCATCCACGATAAAGCACAACTAGAGAAAGACATCGGGGTACTGCAAAAATATGGCACCGATCAATGGGTAGGCTTCTCTTTTACCGAAATGGCCCAATTTTGTGCCTATGCGTTAAATTCGGAGGCAGCCATTCCTTATTTGCGGGCATTTGAAGACGGCTTTGTTTTGCCTAACGGCTTTCATTTAAATATGGACTATCAACATAAAGGATATTCCAGCATCTCTTCTCCGGCCTTCACCCTGGAGGCTAATATGGGATACATCAAAGCCGTGAATGATTTATGCCTATACTCTCACGATAATGTCGTGGCCATTTTCCCAAAGATACCAGAAGAATGGAAGGAAAAAGGAATTTCTTTTCGTTTGTTTGGAGAAGGCGCTATTTCCGTAAAAGGGAAATACGAGCAATCACATCTATCCTTTGACATCGAAAGCAAGAAACCATCCGCCATATTGCTTTGGAACAATATCGGTACTCATTTTTCTTTGCTGGTTGACGGGAAAGCAAAATTCTTCGAAGCAAAAATCGGCGAAACCGTAGAGATAACTTTCCGTCGAAGTATTCAGTATTCTTCGATTTAAAATAAGACACGCCTTATAAGATAAAGAAAATGCCGGCGTAGCTTTTCTAGCATTCCGGCATTTTTGCAATTGGTTTAGCTTATTTGGCTTTGACTAACGGGGAGGGATGTTTCGTGAAATACGAAGCGGCATACGAACAAACGGGGACAATCGACCAATGGTTGGTCTCTGCTAAGGCAATTAAGTGCTCAATCAGCTTTTGTGCAATGCCTTGGCCCCGCAACGAAGGATCCACGAAAGTATGCGTAATCACCATCGTGTCTTCGTTTTGAAGTTCGTAATCGATTTCAGCCAAGACGTTGCCATTTTCTTGGTAGCCATAACGGCCTTTACTTTCAAACGTTTCCATGGTTATTTGCTAAACCGTAAAGTGGCGGATTCATCATCGCAAGACGCTACTTCGATGGTCCAAGGGAAGTCGTTCCCATTATTGAAATGGGAAGTATTCGCGAAATACTTTTGGTATTTCGACTGCGAAAGCGAGAAATGGTCGCCTGTATGGAATAAATCTAAATTCGTGACCGGACGATAGGAAGTGAATTTCGTCCCTAAGGAAGAAATCAAAGACAAGGCGTTGAATCCTTTGCCTTGAATGAGGTCTGCGTCTGAGCCTTCGGAATTCGAGACAGCGATAACGGGGTAGTACTGATCCCCGAAATTGCCCGCTTTTACTTCTGCATCGGTATACCAAGAAGTGACGTTTCCGCTGGAATCGGCCTTCGCTAACCGATTATCAACATGCCACATCCGGATTCCTGACCTCGAAATGCCAGAAGAAGACCACACTCCCGACATTTGCGGATAAACCGTCGTGGAGTCTTGTTCATTTAATCCTGTTGGGGTGTATAGCTCAATGATGACGTATTCGTCAAATGCCGTTTCATTCCAGCCATTGAGGTCAGATAACACGATGCAATCCCCCGTGGATTCGGAGGGACGAATCGTGATTTCGCAGCTATCCGTCACATAATATGGTTCTACCCAGCTATATTGCAACTTGTTGAAAATATCATGGTCCATGACGTTAAAGGCCATCATGTTCTTACATCCACTTGGTTCATCGCTTGCACCAGTATTAGAAGAATCATTCGCATCGACATTGTAGTAGTCATCCGCGCCTAACATATGGCCGAATTCATGGATTAACGTATGCGCATCGATTTTATTGCCATGCCCACTCCGGCCACCAACATATTGGTAGAAGAAACTA
>Ga0256406_1001254_pt1 | contig 42053 bp, 51 predicted proteins | sample RumenRJG_03DNA_FD_185986 | JGI IMG/M metagenome (GOLD analysis project Ga0256406, IMG submission 185986) | Bovine rumen microbial communities from Lethbridge, Alberta, Canada - RJG_03 | ecosystem: Host-associated > Mammals > Digestive system > Stomach > Rumen | place: Canada: Alberta | collected... | reverse complement strand
GCAACTGCCGCACCATCTGGACGTAGATATAAACCAATTACTAAAAACGAATAATTTTTAACAGGAGGTATATAAATGAATACAACTTCATTTTCACTTGTATATGACTCCTTCCTTTCAAAAATTACAGACGATATGTATTTAGAGTTAACAGAACTCGATACATTTAGAATGTTAGAACAATTATTACTTTCAGCTATTGAGAAATTTGAATTTCCTCGAATTGATATTTGGGATTATGAGTTATTTGAAATTTCAGATGAAACAACTTATAATGGAGCAGAAAGTAATCATGAATAGGTTCCAGCAATTATTTATAGTGGGGGATGTTTTAACAATCCGTTAACCCATGAAGAAATAAATATTTTAGCTGTTTATATGATTGTAGAGTGGTTAAATCAGCAGCTTGCGAGTGTTGAGAATACTCGAATGAAATACAGTGGCTCTGATTTTAAATTTACTTCTCAAGCTAACCATATGCAGAAACTTCTTCAATTAAAGAAGGACTATGAAAGAGAAGGTTTTCATCTTCAGCGCCTATATAAGAGGAGAGCTCCTGATAAAAATGGTATTATGAAATCTACTTTTGGATTGTTAAGAGCACCAGTAAATTATACTGTGGATGATTTCATTGATCCACGGAGAGAGTGAGGCGCAGTATGATTTTAAAATATAATGTAGATATAGAAGAACAAACAATCCATAATAGATTACAAAATCTTATTAATCAGATTTATAAACTCTTACCAAGTCGAGAAGAAGGCGCTAACTGGGAAAAGCCATTACAAACGATATTAGAAGAATTAGCGGGAATGCAAAGATTAATGAATTGCGGCTATTCTGAAATTTTCTTCCCGTTATTAAATAAATTAGAAGGACTTTATTCATTAGTTGAAGATGATGATTTTCTTTGTTACAGAAGAACAATCTTTGAATGTTTAGGGCTAATGAATGATTTACAAAGGTTAATATGTCCTTAGAATTATTAAATAAAAGATTGCAATATCAGGGCGGCAATCAAGAACAAAGATTTATTAATGATAAGCTACGAGGCTTAAAAAGAGCCCTGTTATATTCATATCAAGCCGCAACTGCAACATTATCAGATGGAAAAGAATTTAGATGTTTGATTAATCCAGATAAAAATAAACCTGCTTATGATAATAAAATTCTTTCTATTCCATATAAAGATATTTGTTTAAATACTCCAAGAGTAGGAAAAACATCTGAAGGAGAAATTGATATTGATATTAAACCTGGTGATGTTTTTACTTGGAAGGAAACAAATACACATTGGTTAGTATATTTAGAGTATATTGAAGAAGATGCTTATTTTAGGTCAGAGATTCGAAGATGCGATCAAGAGGTAAAAATAGAAGATAATTCATATTGGGTTTACATTCGCGGGCCTGTTGAAACATCTATTGAATGGAATCAAAAAGCAGGTATTGAATGGAATACTTTAAATTATTCATTAGTTATGTACATCACAGCTGATGAAACAACAAATAATTATTTTGAAAGATTTAAAACTATTAAGGTTTTAGATCCAAGATATAATAAAGAAAAAACTTGGCAAGTTGTAGGCGTAGACCCATATTATGGAGATGGAATTATTCAAGTATTTTTAGATGAATATTTTGAAAATTCAATCGCTGATGCGGTCGCCGCTGAAAATTCCGCTGAGACTGGAGAAGAAAATCCTGTAGATGAGACCGCCGCCTATATTAATGGACCGACGGAGGTACAACAATACAGTAAAGCCTATTATGAAATTCATAATGCTGAAGAAGGTCATTGGTATTTAAAATGGAAAGATGAAGAACAGGATTTAAAGAGTTCTTTAAAAATTATTCCGTTGAACATTTCTATTGGTGAGTTGGGAACATTTACTTTAATATATAGGATTTAGGGGCAAAATGATATTACACTTGATGTAAAAATTGTTGCTCTGTAAAGAGATAAAAGGAGCAGATAGAACATATGAGAAAAGATTTAGCTTTAAAACCAGTTGATTTTACTTCATCATTTCTATCTTGTGAAAAAGACTTAGAAACAATTTTACGAAGATTATTTGTGGAAAGTCAACCTTATAGTAATGATTTAAAAAGATTACTGGTAATTAATACCAAAGACTGTTTAGATAATAAAACAAGTGAAGTATATCAAAACGCGATTAAAGATATGAGTCTTGCTAAACTTCGAGAAAACGGTTATATTAAATTTGAACCAAAAATTAAGATGCCTGAGCATGAGGAAGTAAAAAGTTATTTAGCTTTTGCTTTTGATAATTTTAAACCTAATGATAAAAACCCACAATTTAGAGATTGCAATGTTTATATTGACGTGCTTTGTCACACAGATTGTTGGGATCTTGGAGATTTTAGAGTTCGTCCGCTAAAGATTTGTGGATATATTGATGGTATTCTTAATAATGCTCGTCTTTCTGGGATTGGAACGTTTCAATTTGCAGGGTGTAATGAGTTGGTTCTCGATGAAACTTTATCTGGTTATACATTAACATTTAGCGCCATTCATGGTACTGATGATGTATTACCAAGTGCTCATGGATGGACAGATAAACCATGATGGATGAATTACTATTATTATCAGGGAATGATATTCCATTCCCTGAAGCAAGATTGACAATTCATCAACCGCGTTTAAGAGAAATTGCTTATATCACTGAACAACGTTTTTGGCCTGGGTGTGAATTATTAAAATTTAATAAAGAATCTTTGCCAGACGAGGACAAAATTGATTTATCTAATATGTCAAATTTTAATATAATAATGACGATGATACAAGAAAAGTCATTAGAGTCTCAACAGGCTCGATTAAATGTAATGTCTATTCTTGCATTAACGTTTCCAACAAGTGAAATCTTGTTGAGTAAAAAGGCAATACAATTACGAAATCATTAGACTGGTGAAGTGAGTGAAATCAATGATGAGAACTTTGAAGCTTTTAAACAAATCTTGATTAGTATGTTTTGTCTTACGGATAAAGAGAATAAAGAGTATAATCCAAGTGGTGATTTGGCTCGAAAGATTGCTAATAAAATTAAGAAAGGCCGCGAAACAAAGGCGAAGCTGGCGCCGGAAACAAAAATTGCCATTCTCAGCCGCTATATTTCTATTTTGGCGGTTGGGCAACAAAAAGATATAAATATGTTGATGAATTATACTGTTTATCAATTAATGGATGAATTTAACCGATATGAACTGAAATTACACTATGACTCTTGGGAAAGATATAAAATTGCAGGGGCCACAGGGATGCAAGATCCCGAAGATTGGTTAAAAGACATTCATGAAGAAAAATAATTAAAACAATAAAACAATATTTTGTGTAAAATATAAGGAGGAAACTCAAATGAAATTTGGTGTAAGATAGATTGCTAACGTAGTGTTTAAAGCAAAAAATACACAAAAGATTGGTCCTTATACATTCCAGAAAGGACAGCCTGTGTTCTATATGGACACTGCGAAGACCTCTACATTAGAGGGTGCGGCTACCACAGTATATGCAACTGGTGGTCGTGGTAATACTCGTTTGATTGCTTGGGAAGGTGAGAAAACTCTTACATTTACTGTTGAGGATGCATTACTTTCTCCAATTAGTTTTGCAATGTTATCTGGTGCTGGTTTGTTTAAACCAAAGGCCGAGTCAACAGATCGTGTTCACTTCCACCAGACTACTAATGCTATTATTTCTGCTACAACTATTGATAAAGATGGAAAAGTTACTGCTGCTGAAATTGATTTGACAGATGCACTTGAGCCAACAGAAGAAATTTGTTCAACCGCACCGATTTATGTTATGATTCTTGATGATTATGGCGATATTACTGGTGATATTGTTAATGGTTGGACTGTCGCAAAAGTAGATAGTTTAGATAAAAAACTAACCCTTACTGGTACAGATCTTAAAGTTGGACCAGCAATGGTTGATTATTACGTTATCAAGAAGGGTAATACCGTTTCTGAATTACAGATCGATATGCAGCATTTTGCTGGATATTACTACGTTGAAGCAGATACTCTATTTAGACGTCAGTCTGATGGTAAAGACTTACCTGCTAATATTACATTCCCGAACGTTAAGATTCAGTCTAACTTTACATTCTCAATGGCGGCTACTGGTGATCCTAGTACGTTCACATTTACAATGGACGCATTCCCTGGATACACTTACTTTGATAGAACTAAGAAAGTGCTTTGTGCAATTCAGGTTGTTGATGATTCTACTGAAGATTCTGAAACTGCTAAGACAATCTTCCCGCACCCAACAGGATTTAATATTGATGAATCTATTAAAGATTCTGTTGATGGAACATATACTGGAACAGGCACTGTAACAGACACTGAAACAGACGATAAACCGAAACCGAAGGGTTGATAAATAATTAATATATAAAGGGAGAGCTATAAATAAAATAGCCCTCCCTCTTTTTTGATTTAAGGAGAAAAATTATGCCAGTAGATATGACAATTACTACTGATACTATTGAAACTGATCCTTCTACTCTTGATGCGGTTGATAAAGCATTATTTGAGAATATTGATAAACCTGTCTCTGATGAAATAAAAGGTAATATGATTACTCTTAGAGCAGCAGCCGCACATTATATTTCTGTTGTTGAAGATTTAAATAAAAAAGTTTCAGAATTTGAAAGTTTGTTACGTCATCAACAGGGATTAAGACGAGCAAATAAAACTAACTTTGGTAATATGGATGAATATATTCGAGGTAAAGATCAAGTTAGAGCATTTTTAAATAGTGATATTCCAAAAAGATTATATGAAGAAAGTATGAATTTTCAACAAATACTTAATAATTTCTTAGGACAAAAGGTTACTATGGTATTTGTTTTTGAAAATGCAGAAGGAGAGCCTGAATTATATGAAATTACATCAGAAGATGTTTTAAAATATGACTATTCAAGTTCTAATAAATTAGTTGCTCGTTATCGCGGCGATGCGGATGCCTTGAATCATGCAATGAAACGTTTACAATTAACCGCGGATTGGAATTTCAATTTACCTAATTTAAAAGCTACTTATGCTGAAACTTTATATAGATATAGATGTAGTAGACAAGTAAATAAGAGAATTGTTTTATGGCAAAATCCATATAATGAGTGGCACGCTATGAAAGTGTCTGCTGAAGGTGATATTAATGAGGCTTATGCTTCTATTGTTATTTTAAATAGAAAAGAGCCAAGTTTTAATAGTAATATGGAAATTAATATTGAACAATTTTTAAATGAAGTTGCTCAAGTTGATAATATTTCTGGATTGTTACAAGGTGACGTTACTAATGGTAATATAGAATATGGTATTAAGTCTGCTGGAGCATCTACTTTAAGTTTAAAGCAGATTATAAAAATCGCTTATCAAATTGTTAATGATGAAAATTTTAGTCAAGAAAAATTAGAAAAGATTAAGGCTGAATTTGCGGCAAAAGGTCGCACAAGAAATAAAGAACAGAAAAGTATTGAAAAATCTGTTATTGAAGCAGTTACTAAAATTATGGATACTAATCGTTAAGACTTGACAAACTAAAATTTTTGTTGTATAATATAAGTGATAAAAAAGAGTTAAAAGGAGAATTTTTATGAAAGTATCTTATGCTAATATGAAGTTAAAGGTTAATACAGAAGTTAAAACCTTTGATTTTGGCGGGCAGAAGGTTGAGGTACTTCAATATCTTCCCGCACAGGATAAATATGATCTGTTAATGGTAACATTACAGAAGTCTTTGGAAAATGGTGCTTATAATGAATTTAAACTAAATTTATACTTTGAGTTAAATTTAGTATATATGTATACAAATATTTCATTTACTGAAAAACAAAGAGAAGATGAGTTTAAGTTATATGATACATTAAAGAGTAATGGTTTTTATGAGCGATTTTTCCAAGTAATCAATGAAGATGAATATAATGAACTTTTCACCCAGCTTAATGCTATTAAGGATGCAAGTTCTGCAAATAGAATGAGTGTTGGTGCGGTAATTAGTCAATTAATTGAAGACTTACCTGCTAATGCGGAAACTGCGGCGAAGATTGTTGAAAGTTTTGATCCTAAGCAATTTAAAGCAGTAATTGATTTCGCTAGATATGCAAATGGCGGAAGGGATATTAGAACAAATTCAGAGATTAAATAAAAAATAGGTGAATACTTAATATTAAGTATTCACCTATTTTTTTTTATTTTTTATTAAATAATTCTATTTTCTTCAGATTTAGGATTCTATTTCTTTTATTTTATGAGATAAAAGCCTTTACATTTTCAATATTTACTTCTGAGTTAAATGGTTGCTTTAAATGACTTAAAAATCAGTAACGGCAACGAATGAGTTGTCCGAAACTTCCAAACCGTATAGGTTTCAATTTTCCGTCACCTCTGCTTATTCTTCCGTCATTTTCTCGCCCGTTATACAACACGAATGTCGATATTTGCACCAGAACCAATACCACACACTCTCAGATAACTATAAGATGATGTAAGAAGCGCTGTTGTTAAACCTGTTATGGCTATTGTCATATCTGTATCAGAGGTTGCTGTACTTGTTATAGTTATTTTTCCATGCGTATTTGTACCAGTCAAATAACCGCCTACAGTGAAAGTCTTACTTGCGTTGTAGAAAACGTAAGCATTATCGTCCCACGGGTTTGATTTGTGTATAAACTGTGCCCCCGTGATGCGGAATGTCACGGTGCCATTATTTGCGAACTCTGACAACTTAATGTATTCAATGGTTGTGTATCCAGATTTAGTTCTATTGCCACCATCGCCTGTAGATATTCTCTGATTATCAGTGTAACCGAAGTAATTTATCAAATTGCCAAGTACACCACTTGCTGTGACAGTTATATCCCCAGTAACTTCAGCAATGGTTATAGTAGAGCCGCTAACGGCTGACGCTGTTATATCCACGCCGTTCATTGTAACCGTAATCATTCCAACAATATACGGCGCAGTCGCAGAAATGGTGGCAGTATAGGAAGATCCTTCCGTTATGGCTGTACTCTGGTTGTCAGTTGTGACGTTAGAAAGGTTATTTGTGACCGCATACATAGTTGCGGCTCCATATTCTAATGTCCTGTCATAGCCAGCGCCATAATGGATGGCATGAACAACTTCTTCATCAAGGTCAATACACACCACACAAAAAGCCGTGTCCTCCGCAGAATTTGCGGTTTTGTTGTATGTCGTTGCCTCTCCAAAAACAATGCCGTAATAGCTTGGAGTGGTGCCGTATTCATTGTTCCTGTTAAACGACATGTTCGGCACAGCCATTCTGTAAGCATCGTATTCTGTTCCGCTTGTCGTATAGTGCAGTTTATCTACTTTGTAGCAATGCGCATGTCCGTGAAACTGACAGATGAATTTGGCTGAGTTGTGCCCTTTGAAATTATATGAATGCCCAGACGTTACAGTAATGGACGAGCCTGTCACATACGCTTGCACGATATTGGACATTATCAAGATGTTTCCCCAATCAAGAGGATGATGAGATACTACGATAATGCCCCAATCGCTCCCCAGATTTCCCGCACTCAAAAGCGTTTCAGCAAACCATATCTTTTGTGCATCACTGACAGCTTCGGCTGTGCCACTTGTTGCCGCCGTAATATCTGCGGTGTTAAGACAAATCACTCTTATTTTCTTGCTTGCAAAATCTCGGTAACAATATCCTGCTGTATTTGAGCCGTATGTTGCACCTTGACAGTAAGCACCGATAAGAGGGAATAACTCTTCCTCGGATAAATAGTCATTATTCTGAGAGTAAGAGTATGTCAGTGGATCATGATTCCCCGTTGTTCTTAATTGTGGAAGCCCCTTAAATGCTTCATCAATATCCTGATTGATAATGCCAATATGTTCCAATCCTTCTTCTATGGTTGTGGTCGCAGAGCCTGTAGTGTAATCGCCTAAATACATCGCACAGTCCAGATTGAGAGCATACGCCAAAGCTTTCATTGCCATTCCTGCGTGAAGATTTCCGTTAGTGACATTCTCGTTGTTCCATTGATGGGCATCTGAGGCGGCAATAAACGTAAATGTATTTGCGTTGTCTTGTATAGCCTTAACTTGATTAACTATATTCAGTACTGAATCTTTAACATATGTAGGAATCTCTGAGTGCTGAATGTAATCGTCTGAGGGAAGGCTCTGAATGGCGCTTGCCATTTGCAGAGGAGTATACGTATCCGAAGAACCATTCTTCTCACGTATAGCATCTGCTATGGCTGTCAATGTCTCTGTCTGTATAAGTCTGTTAGCCATTAGTAAGCCTCACTTTCTGCGTTTGGTATGGTTTCTGCACTCCATGCTCCAGTAGAATCTACTCGCAAAAACTTTCCTTCATCCGATGCGGTAACCGAAGGTAATTTATCTGCATAATATTTAACTGCTTGTTTAAGCCTCTGAGCCGTGATGAGCCTGTCTGACGTTGCCGTGCCTGCTTTCATATCCGCTTCGCTCAAGGCCGAATATGTCGTGTTTACGTTGAATAAACAAACCCAATTTGCTCCATCATAATAGAATGGATACTCTGTGCTTGCTTTAAGGTATCCTGCCGATGAAAGATTCCCGAGTGTGCCGTTGTTGATGTACCTGATAGGCTTCGCACCAGTGCCGTTCACGTTCATCGTGAGGTTCGCCACCGCACCGCTGTTCGTTGCCGTGAAGGTGACGATTATGATCGTGCCTGCCTTCAAGTTATCAGCCGTGAAGTCGGCGCATTCTACCACCTTAGCCACTGTTCCTGCGGCTGTAGAACAAGTGCCGTAGAATACGCCTCCTGTATTTCCACGAAGAAACTTGGACTTGATTTTCCCCCAGAAATAGGACAGACCTGTCTGATCTAAGAAGTTGCTCATGCGGCACCTCCTTATGAAACTACGATGGTGTCGATGTCACTGTTAGAAATAGATGTGATCGTGAATATTTCACCCAGAGCATCCCACGCTGTTCCATCCCACGCATAGTTCATGCCGCTGGATTCTACGTTATAAACATCGCCAGTAGTATTTCCAGAGGCGGGAAGGACGGATACAGTAGCCACAGAACCTTTGTATTTGTACATGTTCGTAATGTCTGTCTTTAGTGCGTAAGTTGATGCCGCCCCAAATGCGGCCAGTTTGTTTTTTTCTGCCGTGGTATAATCGTTTGTTGATAATCCCTTGCCTGTAACTTTATCGACCTTTCCATCAAGATCGGTTATTGTTGCAAATTTCGTTTTAATTTTCTGCCATAAGTAAAGTAGACCATCATTGTCTAAATATTTTGCCATATTTTTTTTCCTCCTTATTGAAGCAATGCTTCTATCTCTGAATTAGTTAGTTTTGACATGTTCAACTGTGGAAACGTCTTGTCTCCTATTAACGTTACGCCCTCAATAGACGGCAGATTCTATAGGCGTTCATAATCTGCTGCATCTTCAATAGATATTTCAGCAACTCCATTAGTTACAACACTATTTCCATTAACAGTCACATCTGTTAAATATCTACTCAAATCAATCTTAGCACTACCAAACATTTCCCAAGCGCTATTTACATAAACCCATTCTGTAAATAGGTCAGGACTTGCACCATCTTCAGTAGGTACTAAATAAAATGTTTTATCATTTGGATTTATTATAGTAGGCATCCTAGTTTCAACATCATACTCAGTAATACTACAAATATGTATTTCCATATTTGTACCAGGTTCACCGGGGTCTCCCTTATCTCCTTTATCTCCTTTTAAACCTTGCGGTCCTTGCTTACCTTCTGGGCCAATCTCACCTTGAATACCCCGAGGCCCACGTTCGCCCGTATCTCCTTTTTCTCCTACCGCGCCAGTATCACCTTTTTCTCCTTTAACTAAACCGAAATTGAAAATTGGATTTTCTATGGTTCCTTCTTTTATTACATATGGATTTTCATTTGGATTTAAATTTTCTACTTTACCAATTGTGATATTTGGGGTTGAACCTGTTTTGCCACGAATCGAAGGAGTTGTGTAAAAAGTATCGTCAGTAAAAGTAATTGTTAATGTATAATCATTATTAAAGGATACTTCTTTAATACCAAGTCCATCTTCACCTAATGCTTTAACTTCAGTGTTTATCCAATTTTTAGTTTGAATATCATAAGCGTACCAATAATTATTAACAATTTTTGGATATTTTAAAAATGTATCTTTAGCCTATTCGGTTGCGGTAGATATTTCATCCACTTTCTACTCTAATGAAGAGATTAATTGGTCAATAACATTTTGTTCAACCTATGTTGGTTCTTTACTTTCAGCTTTTGGTCTTTTTTGAATAGGGATATTTATTGTGTATCTTGTCTATCCATCACTAGTTGTTTGATGTAAAAATATCCATATATAAATATCTTCACCAGATATTAAATATTCATCTGGAATTATAATTTCATTATTATTTCCTAAAAAAATATTTGAGGAAGCTTTAGGATTATTACTATTTGAAATATGAAATTCAAAAGGCTATGAAAGATTAAGTCCTTTGATTAAAACTTTCTGTCCATAATCATATTGGAATAATTTTCTTGTAATACACTATCTTCCTCCATTTGAAAAATCCGCAGTAATTATATTAATACCTTTCATAATTTTTCCCCTTTATAAAAGATTAAAATCTACCAGAGTTTCCAAACCCGCCTTTCCCACGATTTGTGTCAGATAGTTCGTTTACTTCATTAAAATTCATTGAATAAAAAGGAAGTAAAATCATTTGAGCAATTCTTTCACCTGATTCAATATGTTGTATCTAATCAGTATCGTTATGAATAGCAACAATGTATTCCCCTCGATAGTCTGAATCACAAACACCGACACAATTTGCGGGGCGAAGGCCACGCTTAGTAGCGATACCAGATCTTGGGAAAATAGCTGCAAAAGTACCTTGTGGTAATTCAAAAGAAAGACCAGTTCCAATTTTTACTGTAGTATGCGGTTGGATTTCAATATTATAATTAGTCGCTGCATATAAGTCATATCCAGCCGCATATTCGCTTCCTCTTGTGGGAAGTTTTGCAAGATCATTAAGTTTCTTTACATTAATGTTTTCTATCATTATTCTACCTCATAACTCACATTAACAATTGAATCAGGTTCCTTAATATCATTAAACAACTTTGTTAAAGTGAGTTTCCAATATTCATCAATTACTTCACCTTTTGATTTACGCTCTTTATGCTCGCTGGTGTATTTACCAAGAACATAAGAGCCATCCTGTTTAGCTTCTTCAATCGCTTTTGTAGCTTCACTTTCAGTATCAACGCGATAGGTTTCTGTTGTACTAACTAAGTATTTTGACATTTTTTAATCTCCTTATATACATTTAATAGTTAATTTATTTTCATTGTATTTGGCGATTTCTTTCTCTTGAATTTGTTTTATAATTCCCTTTGCAAAATGTTCAGCACCAGAAAGATCAACTTGATAAACATCATATGTGCGAGATAATTCAAATACAGTATCTGGAATATCATTTATTTTAGTATGAACAATTTCAAGTTTATTCCCATCTTCATAAACATAAAAGGTTTGATAAATATCAAAAGGATGAATAATACCAATAATTTTTTTCATGTTATATCCTCCTTTTGTTAACACTGGATTACCCAGTCATCACAATTAAATAAATAATAAGCAAATGCTTCTCCATCAATTTCAAGCCAAATTTCCCAGGCATTATTCATTACATTGGAGTCTTTTTCGATAGAAAGAATTTTTCCCCTATTTTTAAGCAAATCAATAAGTTCTGTTACTGCAATTTTAGGAGGATTCAAATTCTGATTTTCATATAAATGAAATACAGTAAAATCATATCTTTCTCTACAAAGTAACATAGCATATCCATCAATTTGCCAATTAAACCATTCTTCTAATTCAGGTTCAATAGCTTTTAATTTAGATTTACTAAGTTTGCCTTGTTTTAAGATCATTTGCTTATTAAAATCATATAATGTTCCTAATGAAACATTATGTGTATCATTTTTATTCATTAGAAATCTCCTTTAATTATATTATATTAAAATTTTTATTAAAAATCAACTCCACGATATAATATTCGTTGATTTCTACTTCCTCTTAATTCAAGCGTAATATCTCTTTCTGCTTGAATAAAAGGCCCGTCAATTAATACATCTATATTTGTTAAGATGCAGTTAATTTCTGGATCATTAAGTTTTTGTAAATGTTCGATAGTATCACCTGTCCATATATATATTTTAATATTAGGAAATGTATTACGCACATGAGCGACTGTCTCATTTACTAATGATTTATTTTCTAAGCAAAGGGGCTCTCCTCCAAGAATAGAAAAATTCCGTTGTATTCCATTTGCTGTTATTGCATCATCAATTATTTTTAGGAAGTCTGGGGGTAATTCCTTACCCCCATTAAAATCCCATGTTTGTGGATTATGACATCCTTTACAATGCCAAGGACATCCTTGTACCCAAAAAGATACACAAAAACCTTTTTCACAGTCAACTACATCATTATATTTAATATCAGCTATTCTAGTCATTTACATATCTCCATTTTAATTTTTCATGGGTTATATTTTTTAGTCTACATGTAATACCCTTTCTGCGATCTCTTCTGTTCTTCCTTGATTCCAAAAATTAGTTCCAATATATCCGCAAGTTCTTCTAGCAACATTCATTTTATGTTGATCTGTATTTCCACAATTTGGACATTCCCAATACAAATTACCTGGAGTTCCCTTAATTTGCATTTCACCATCATAACCACAAACTTGGCAATAATCAGATTTACTATTTAATTCAGCATACATAATATTTTCATATATAAATTGAATAATTTGAATAACGGCAGGAATATTTTGTTTCATGTCTGGTATTTCTACATAACTAATAGCTCCTCCTGGACTAAGTTTTTGGAACTCTGATTCAAATTTTAATTTACTAAAAGCATCAATAGGTTCTCGTACACATACATGATAACTATTAGTAATATAATCATGATCTGTTACATTTTTAATCTTCCCAAATCTTTTTTGTAGACATTTTGCAAATTTATAAGTAGTGCTTTCTAATGGTGTCCCATAAACAGAATAATCTATATCTTCAGCTTTTTTCCATTCCGCGCAAGCGTCATTTAAAGCTTGCATAACTTTTAAAGCAAAAGGCTTACCTTCTTTATCAGTGTGTGAATGCCCAGTCATTTCCATTGTACATTCATATAAGCCAGCATAACCAAGTGATATAGTAGAATAACCATGATAAAGGAGTTCATCAATTGTTTCTTTTTTATCTAGACGAGCAAGTGCTCCATACTGCCATAAAATAGGAGCAATATCAGATTTTGTCCCTAGTAATCTGTTATGACGACATTTTAAAGCTTTATGACATAATTCTAATCTATCTTCTAGGATTTTCCAGAATAAATCATATGGATCTTGTCCTTGTTCTTTTGAAGCTTTCTGAGCAGAACAAGCTACATCTACTAAATTAATGGTTACAACGCCTTGATTAAATCTTCCATAAAATTTTTGCTTATTAGGATCATAATTTAAAGCTTTAGCATAATTCTTAGTAGTTCTATCTGGAGTAAGAAAACTTCTACATCCCATGCACGTATAAGTTTGTCCTTGTTTTAATTCTCTTTGTACTTTATTTGAAATATAATCAGGCACCATACGTTTAGCAGTACATTTAGCTGCTAGTTCTGTTAACCAATAATATTTTGATCCTTCATAAGCATTAAAATCATCAAGCGCATAAATAAGTTTTGGAAAAGCAGGAGTTATATAAATTCCCTTTTCATTTTTAACTCCTTTTATACGTTGCTTTAATACTTCTGCAATAACTTTAGCTAGATTTTCACGTTCTGGTCCTTCAGGAACCTCTGCAAGGTTCATATATACTGTAATAAAAGGGGCCTGCCCATTTGTAGTCATTAATGTAATTATTTGATATTGTAAAGTTTGCACTCCATCTTCTATATCTTCTTGAATTAATTCATTAATTTCAGATTCAGAAAAATCTGGATGCTTTTTCGTTAAAGACTTTTTTGTATCTTCTACAAAAGGAGCTAAGTGTGCTAATGAAATACTCTGTCCTCCATACTGTGAAGAAGCTACTTGAGCGATAATTTGAGTTGCTATATTGCAAGCAGTAGAAAATTTATGTGGCTTATCTATATATGTTCCACTAATAACCGTCCCATTTTGTAACATGTCTTCCAGATTAATTAAATCACAATTATGAATTGGCTGCAGAAAATAATCCATATCATGAAAATGAATAAGACCTTTTTTATGAGCCTCTACTACTTCTGATGGAAGAAGTCTTCTTTCAGATTCATCAGTAGATACTGCTCCAGCAATATAATCTCTTTGAGTTGTAGCAAGTTCCGCATTTTTATTAGAATTTTCATGCGCCCAATAATCATTTGTCCCTTCTACAATTTCAATGACTGTTTTATCTATTGTATTCTCTCTGGCGGCAGTCCGTTCTTCTCTATAGGTAATATAAGCTTTAGCTACATCTTTTCTCTTGGTAGACATTAAACCATTTTCTACTAAGTCTTGGATTTCTTCAATGGATAAAGGTTCTGTTTCTTCTTCACAATATCCTTCAATATAATTCGCTATATTTTCAGCTTTTGTTTCAGCATAATCAGTAATCTAACCGTCTACTGCTTTAAAAGCCTTTAAAATAGCATTTTTAATTTTCTCTGTGTTAAAAGGCATTTGTCTGCCATCTCTTTTAATCACATAAGTCATAATATATCCTCCTAATTAGATAAAATATTTCTAGGGTTACTATATTATTTAAAAAAGTCCCATATAAATTAATCAAGTTTGTCCCTCTATAAAGTTTAATATTTTTGGCCTATTTAAAAATCCATAGTATTCTCCATTTTCCTTATCGTTTAAAAAAATTTCATGTTCAAATTCAATATTAGCAAAGTCTTTTTGATCTGCCAAAAAACGACGACAAATTTCTGCACAATTAGGATTTTGTTCGCGATTAAGAGATCTTAATAAACGTTCTTTTTCTCCTGCTTGAATCCACACTGGAAGAATATCAATAGTATCAGAATGGCTTAAAAGATTACGGATACCTTGTGGATTAAACACTCCTACATTAATTTTATCTTTTTGAAGCTCATTAATATAAGTTCCATAATACCAATTATTAAAACAAGTGTATTCAAGCATTTTATTTTCAACAATTAATTTTTCAAATTCTTCTTGAGATATAAAATGATATTCACGGCCTTCAATTTCATAATCACGCGGTGGTCGTGATGTATATAATACCATACCATGTATATTTTTTAGCTTCCGTTCAAGCCAGTGCTGGATTGAATCTTTTCCAGCACTGGACTCACCGAACAAAGCAAGAAGTTTAATTCTATCCATTTAGATTTACCCTTTCATGCTCTAATGTAATATTTCTACCTTCAACATTCATAATTCGGTATAATTGATGTGTAGAAGTTGCTTTATAAGTTTTTGCTACAAAAGTATCTTCTCTTCTATAACCAGTTACCATAATTTTAGTTCCACGAGAGAACCATCCTTTTTCAAGAACTTTTTTGCTACCATCCGCTTGTACTTCAGAAATCTGACGATTATACATCGCATAATATTCCTTAGTAAATTTTACATTAACAACTCCATCTGTTGTTAAAATTGCAACGGATGCTTTAGTATTATTTTTACTAATAATAGTTCCTGCAATTTTATATAATTTAAAGATTGGAATATCTCTACCCGCTCTTTTAAAGAAATAATCTACTTCAGGTTCATATGATAAAGTTGAAAAATTAACAATACCATATTTATGTTTATCAATATTAGCTAATTCATGTTCATGATAATAAAAACACAAACTTTCCATTTCCCATGCAGAAATATTTCCAGTTGCATATTTATTCCATGTTTCATTAAATAATAAATTATTATATTGATTTAATACTTCATTTTGATTCTCTTTTAACCAGTTTCTTGCTTCATCCATCTCTTTTTGATAGATTTTATCCCATTTGGTTTGAAGAATACAAGTAATTCCATTAATAACATCCAGTTCATTTAAATCATAATATTGTGAATAAAAATTTAATGAACCTTCATCAAATACATAATATTTACCAACTTTTTTATTATCTTTAAGGAATTTATTGAATACAAATACTTGTTTTTGTTTATTCAATTCTCCTGGTACTAAACCACTTTTTAATAATCCATTAAAATTCTGTAAAGTTAATCGCTTCTTTGGATCACAAACTAATGATACATAATATGCCATAATTGCATATCTTGGATTTTCTTTACAAATTTCTGATGCCCATTTATTATCAATCTTATCAAAGGCTCCTGACTTAATCAAAGATACCATTTGAGTTTTATTTAATGGACATCTATTCATAAAATCAATAATTCCTGTATATGGGCGGCCGCTAATAATTTGATCAATTACTGGTCCACCAATTTTATTAACACCCTTTAATCCAAACAAAATTTCATTATTTGGTTCATCTGGTTCAAAACTAAAACCAGATTTATTAATATCAATTAGAGATACCTTAATTCCTTTTGATGTTATATCTCCAATAGCTTTTGCTAACTTTGAATAATCAGTTGATTTATCTTTTGTGTTTCCATCGTCATCATCATCTTCTTCATTTTCAAGAGATGCGCTATTAACAATGAGACAAGCTGTATTCCAATAAATTGGATTCCAATGAGTTGCAATATAAATTGTCTGTGCTCCGATAAATGAATATGCAAGAGCATGAATAATTGAAAATGAATACCCCATCTGAGGTCCAACACCACATTCCCAAATATATTTACCAAGAGCAGAACTTGTTGCCTTATCTAAAATTTGCTGATGCAATTCTGGAATTTTTGCCATTTGTTTTTTGCCAACAATCTTACGTGCGGCGTTCGCTTCTTTAAGAGAGAAACCACAGATTTTATCGTCCATCAACATTCGCATTAACTGTTCCTGAGATGGAGGCACTCCATAAGATTGTTTAAAATATGGTTCAACCGCAGCTTGTTCTTCTTTTGTTAAACCAGCTCGATCCATTTCTTGATACCATAATGATAAATTATTTTTATAACGAATATATTTTTCCATTGGTGTTTCTGCACCTTTTTCTGCGGTCATAAGACGCATCAAACCATTGGCATCCGCCATTTCCATAATATTTGTTGGTTTAATTTTTTTTGCAGCCTGAGAACCAACATCTGAATCAAACTGAAAAATATTTAAAACACTATTTTCTTGTAATGCTTTCCATATGGTTTCATCATCTAAAGGAAGAACTTCTGGATGAAGATATTTGTTATATACTTCTCTTAATGTTAAATTACTATCAATTTTATTATATTTTTGAAGAAGTTTAATAGTTTCAGCAATTTTATCTTGTACTTCTGTTACTAAGAAGTCATATTTTGTCATACCACATGCTTCACATTTATGAAGATCCCATTGAGTAATAATTTCACCTTTTGGAGTTTTCATAAAACATCCAAATTCATATGGATCTTCATCAAAAAGAATAACACCAGAAGCATGACTACTTCTTTTATTAATCAATCCTTCGATCGCCATTGCAATATCCAAAAGTCCAGGATACTGATTTATTTCTGTAATAAATGGAGCAATCGGTTTTCTATCTTTATCTTTATTACCATAAACAACATCTTTTAAAGGCCAAAGAAAACCTCTTTCACTTGGAATTAAAGATGATAAAAACTGGCCTGTATCAACATCAATCCCATCTGGGAAATCTTCTGAACGATAACCACGACATGCTGTTAATACTGCTGATTTAGTTCCTTCAGTTCCAAAGGTTGCAATTAATGTACAACCAAGATTTTTTCTACTTAAATCATCAATATTATCATAAAAATTCTGTCCTCTTTCTTCTTTTATCTTTTGAAGAATTAATGGACGTTTTGATGGACAAAGATCAAGATCAATATCACCAAGTTCAATACGCTCTTTATTCAAATCGTGTAACTCCATTATTTCTAATGGCACAGACTATATCTTATTCTTTAAATATTTTCTATTAAATAACCATAATATAAGCCATTTCCTTTAGATGATCTTGCAGTTTTTAATCCAGCTCTTGCGCTTTCTACATTTTTAGTTTTGCAGATTTGATTTTCTACAAACCATTCAGCACAATCTTTAACTGAATTAAATTCTTTTTCAAAATCATCTTTTGAAACTTTAATTCTTTTTCCTGCGGCTTCTCTAAAACTGAATCTTGGAATATTATTTTGATTTAAAATATCATCTACTGTAGAATGATCTATTCCAAATTTTAAAGCAGTTTTTCTAGCACTTTTTGTTTTGTAATAATCTTCTATAATTTCTTTATTTGGTAGAATTTTATGATATTGTTGACCACCAAAAGTTTCATTATATCCTTTTACAAAACTATTATAATAATCAATCCAATAAATTTCTGCTTTATCTAATTGTTCAAAAGTTTCAATATTATCTTGAAGAACTTCAAAAGTAAAATTTTCAAGACCATATTTTCTTATTGCTTTATATAAAGTTTTATTTTGATCATTTGGATGCGAACCAAATGCATGACTTTGATGTTCTTTCCATCTCTATTCAGCAGTTTTTATTGTCTGACCAATATAACATTTATTATTTATTAAATTCGTTATTTTATAGATTAGCATATTATTAATCTCCTTTCTATATCTCTCTATTATATATAAAAATTCGATTAATTAATTTATCCCACTTTGACCAAAGTGGTAGAAAATATTTAAAGATTTTTGCACTTCGAGCAGTAGCTCATCCTCTGCCCTACTCCTTTCGGATAGTCGTTACACCTTCCTAATAATAATAGGCTTGGCACTGGATTACCTTCAACTTTACTTGTTAAGGCTCCCCTGTTAGCATAAAGATTAATTAGTCATTTCCTACTAAATACTTAATGTTCTTTACACACCTCTGAGCAATAGAGTTCACAAAATTTTTTATACTATACTTTGCAGTATAGGGAGACTATTTCTTAAAGTTCTAATCTCCAGAATGGAAGATTCCATTTAATGGGATCCAACTGAGTTATACCTAATAAATAATGATTTAAACCTGAACAAGATGAACCACGACCCGCACCAACTGTACTACCGCACTCCCAAAAAAGATCAACATAATGTTGAAGAGTTATTGGGTAGCTGAACATATTAGTTTCAAGTTTTTCGCTAATAGTTTTTTTAATATCAGCCTCTTCTTCTAATCGAGAAAGATATTCATCATTATCTTTATTAAGTTGTTTAAGTTTGCTTAGACATTCATTTACCCAATATCTTTCATACTCATCTTTAGATATTTTCATCTTATATAAATTAGGATATTGAGATAAACTTTTATCTTCATATGGAAGATAATTCTTTACTTTTACTTTTGGAATTGTCTGTTTATGTGCAATACTATAATTTTCAATTTTATTATAAATTTCATACGAATTATTTATTAATTCATCATAATCTAATTTAGATGGAGCAATATTTTCTTTTATATCATTTTCATCTTGAAGATACGCATATTCATAAAACGCATCAACTTCACGTTCTCCACCTTTTGAATTAAGATATGCTTTATGAACATATCTATCTTCTTTTTTAAGATAATGAGCATCTGATCCAAGCACCATTTTACATTTAAATGCGGCAGCTACAGATTTAAGACGCTTATTAACTGCGATCTGTTCTGTTGATTGACCTGGTGCACACTCAATATAAAAGTCTTCACCAAAAAGTTTTTTACACCATAGAATAAAATTAACAATATTATTATGGGCTTCTGTAGCACTCGCTGTGTCATTATGTTTTTCAGCTTTAATAAGATTTAAAACTTGAGAAGATACTTGTCCGCCAATGCATGCCGTTGTTGCAATTAAAGTTCCTGGATATTTATTGACAATCTCTTCAAGATCTGCATAAGTTGTTGGAACTCTTTCAAGACCTCTATCCCAATAACTATTCATCCATGCTCTTGAAGATAATTCTCGTAATGCTCTAAATCCAGTTTTATTTTTTGCAATCAAAATAAAATGATAATATTTTTGACCCATTTCACGATTAGGAGTCAAATATATCTCATTTCCTAATGCAACCTTAAAATTTGGGTGTTTTTTAATAACTTCTTGAGCATAAAAATTTGCTTCAGGATGCGAACTGAGGCATTCATGCTCAGTGATGGCAATCCCACTTAATCCAATTTCAATAGCTCTATCTATTAATGAGGTTGGACGATTTATACAATCAAGCAATCTTAAGTTTGAATACATCGTGTGCGAATGCACTTCAAAACGAGCTACCATTCTTATTTTACCTCTTTATATGTTTTATATGTTACAATTTCTTTTAATGTTGAAAGAGAAACTTTATGATTTATTTTATCATAGATTTCTTGATATGTCAAACCATTTTGTTTTAATTGACGAATTTGATGCACTTCATTGTCAGATAATTTTCTACTGTTTTTCCCAGCAAGACTTTTTCCTAATTTTGAATTTCTTTCAATGTTTTCTTTAGTAAAAACTTCTGGCATAATATGTTGCCAAGTTTGTCCAGTCCAAACTCGTGCGAAACCGCCTAAAGAAATTTTATCTTTAAAATATTCATAACATTCTTTTTTTGAACATCCTTCTTTAAATTTTTGCCTGATGAACAAAACATCCTATTCAGTTAATTTTGCTCTTCCGTTTTTATCTCCTTGACAATGGCCTTTTATGCTTCCTCCGTCTCCGCCTAAAGATTCATTATATCCATTTTTATAAGAGTCATAATATTGAATCCAATATTTTTCTCGTTCTGCCGCAATAGAATAATCTTCTAATTCTTCAATAATTTCAAAAATAAAATTATCTAATCCATATTTTCTAATTGATTGATATAAAATTTTATTATACTATTTTTGATTTTCAGTAAAAGCTAATCTTTTATGATCTGAAAAACGACGATTTATATTATTGGATTTTCCAATATATGATTTATTAGTAATTATATTTGTAATTTTATAAATTCCTTGCATAAAAAATCATCTCCTTTATTATATTATACCAAAATTTTTTTGAAACTTCAAGTGGTCGACCTTGCGGAACAAAAAAGTCAAGCGAGTTGCCTCGCTTGACTCGATTGAAAAATAAATATTAGTTTACATTGTCCATTGGAGTGTACCTCCTATATAATGTTAGGTATTGGTGTTACAAAGCTTGCATTGCTGCAAAACTTACATGCCCATTGGACTATACCTCTCTTTCATAATATTTATTTCTTACAATTATATTATACAAAAAATTTTTGAGTTTGTCAAATTTTATTTAAATTGGATAATTTAATTCTTTACATTTTATACCATGTGAACAAAAATAATCTTGTAAAGCAACTCTTTCACTACATAAATTATTTGGCGCTTCATAAACTATTAAAACAATAGTATCTTTATTAAATTTATTTAAACAAAATTCAAATGCTTTTATCATTTTATCAAAATCAACAGTTTCAAGTAATTGTCGGTATTCTTTCATTGTAGGACAATTTCCTTGTAAAATGTTTTTATTTTCACAGGGACAATAATGAGTTCCCTGAGACTGGACTATAAGAGGTTCATATCGAAGTCCGCATACTATTCCTCTTTTATCTCTATAATATTCTTCGCCTTGAGGCGGGCGGTACCAGTCTGGATCGCGGAGGCAGGTTGAAACAGGTATGAGATTAGGGGTAAAGTTCCTAATCTGATAAAAATAGCTAGTTTTTATTTTTATCATTATATTCATTTATCGCTTTCTTTAAAACTTCTTTTGGTATTATTTCATAATTTCTTTTATTAAACCAATAATATCCAGGTTTATCTTCTACTGTTTCAAAAGTAAAAATTATTTCAATTTCCTTCAATCAATCTTCTTAATTCGCTTTCTTCTACTAACCTATATTTTTTCATAAAATCCCCTTATTTAATAATATCCTACTTTATCATACATTTGAGCATATGTTTTTACATGATTATGAGTTAAAACACCTAATAATGTTTCTTTATCATCTTCTTCTTTTATATATATACGTGCTGTATCTGTGGTGATAGCAGAACGTCCTTTAGGTCTAGTTAATCGTTTAGCGCAATTCTCAATTCTTTTCATATCAGTCGTGTTTAACTCCATCCGACCTTCTGTTCCCACTACTACAAAGATAGGTTTTCCATTTTTAAATATAGGTTTGGTGTCTTTTATTTTACCGCACCATTTAATATTATATTCTTCATGCACGTCTGTTACTATAAGGTGACTCTTTATATTAATTTCTTCTATCATTTTATTTCTCCAAAGAATTAAAAAAATCCATTATATCATTACTTACTTCTCTTGTAATTATGTTCTCACTTCGAGGAGCATCTTTAGATTTGTGATAAGGATGAATTTCCTTCCAGCATTTTAGCATATGCTTTCTAACTTCATCTTCTGTTTTAAATTCTTTACTACAAGTTGGACATACATACATTTTATTATTTTCCTTTTCCTTTTTTATTATATAAATATTATAACATATTTTTTATTAAAAATCAAATAAAAATGCGGGCGGGCGCCCAATGCTATTTTAGTCTAGACCCGGCGCCCGCATTTTTCCAATATTGTTTTTTAAAATAGCTGCTATTTTTTCTCTTTCTTTCATCAGTATTTTTCCGAGCCAATTTTGACCCACTCCATTACAAACACCCTAAAAATAATCATTCCAGTAATTCCCCTCAACCAATGTAGCGTCTTCTGTCGCCAATAATAATTTTCTAAGAGTTTCATTTTGAAATTTTTGATGGACAAATTCTCTCATTATATCAACTTTAACTTCTTCCCAATCTTCTCGAAGGGTAACTTTCCGACCTAATCTTTTAGCAATTCCAGGAGTTGCCGCTTGCCAAATTTTGAACTGTTCTTGTTTGTTTTTTGTTTTTGCGGCTTGATAAGCGTGCTCTACAGAAGGATAATCATTTCCATCAAATTTAATTATGCAAGGAAAAAAATTTGATAAAAAAGAATATTCTTTATCAAAACTATCAATTATTGTTTTCATATTTTTATCTTATCAGCACTCCTGTATATTTATTCTCCAACAATATTACATTTTTCATTAGGAAAAGCAGACTTAATAATTACTCTATCATCATGTTCTGCACAATCAATAAAAGTATATCCTTTACACAAAGAAATTACACCAACAATATTCCATGGATCTTCTTCTACCATATAATATGTTTCATCTAATTTCATTTTGTCATAAATATTTTTATATTTTTCATCATAAGATAATATTTTATCTTGTATATCATCATAGTTATAATCATAATTAAAATTAAGAGTCCCTATTTTGGTTTTATTTTTAAAATATACTTTATTATTTTTATGATTATAATTTATTTCATAAATACTAACTTCTTTCTGAATAATAATCTCCTTCATTTTCAGGTGTTAATAAAAATCTTGTTGTCTCAAGTTTAAGATCATTTAAATCATATTCTGCATTATAAGGGATGCGAATTAATGGAATATTATGTTCAAAACAATATTTATTTTTTAATAAATCATTTTGTCTAGTTGTCTCAAAATGCTATTTATTATTCCATGTATTTCCAAATCGAAATTTAAAATGTTGTTCTCCATCATATTCAATTATATAGGAATTATCAATAAAAAAATCAAAATACATAGGATAATTATTTATTGATTTTAGATCTTTAAAAGATTTTTGCGTAATAAAATTAATATTATTATTTATTAAAAATTCATTTATGTTATACTCTCCATAGGAGACACCTAAACAACCACAGGATTTTGTTGTTCCTGATAATAAATATGCGGCGCTTACATCACACTAATTTCCACAGTCACACTAACAATGCCAAATAATCCTACCTCGTTTTCGTTCTTTTGTTTTATATAAAGCTGTTAATTTACCAAATTTTTGATTTGTTAAATCTATAATCTTTTTAGATTCATGTCCACAGCTAGTACTTTTTCCAGATATTAAACTTGAACCTAATACTGATTTTATCGTTCCACATGAACATTCACATAACCAATAGGCATGTTCATTTTTAATCTAATCAAATTTTAAAACTTTCCAACTTCCAAATGTTTGATTTGATAAATCTTTTATTAGTCTACCACCAGCTTTATTTTCTGTTTTTAAACATCCACAACTTTTAGTATGACCATCTTTTAAATGGTTCGCTGCAACTACTAAAATTGTATGTTTATCACACTGACACTAGCAAACCCACATAGGTTTTTTGCCTTGATTCTAAGTTCTATATAAAACTTTTAAACGATTAAACTGTTGTCCTGTTAAATCTTTAGCCCTACCCACAGAAACTTTTGGAAAACCTTTTATTTCTTTCATATTATATTTACCTCACTAATACTAATTTGGAGCTGGCTCTCGTGCACGCTGTGTATAACCATCTAGCATGTTCTTCTTTATTAAAAGGAAATTTTTCTTCTATAACAAGTACTTTAGACCATTCACTTCCTTGAGCACGATGCGTAGTAATAGCATAACCATACGTAAACTCATATGGAATTAATTTTTGATATTTAGGATTTTTTCCTAATGTATATTTTTCTTTTTGAGTTAAAGAACCTTCTCCTATTAATATATAATTTTTATCCATATCTAATACACCAAAATTGTCCCCATCTTCTGATGTAAAATTACCAGAAATAATTGGGATAGTATTATTAGATTTTTTTATCCAAGGAGGAATCCTATAATATGTTTCATATGAATTAGATAAATATCCCATGGTTCCATTAATTAATGGAGCGTCAGTATTTGAATAATTATCCCAATAATTTCTTAAGCAAGTTAAACGTTCATGTTCTCCAATAACTCCTTTTTCAAATCCTAAAAGATCTCTCATTTGATTATTAATAGCAACACGAGTAGCATTAGTTCCAACAAGAATTTGATCTGCCCATTGTAAAACGCCAGTATTAAGATCGGATTTAGGCATAATAATCACATCTTTACCTTTAAAATAATCAATAGATTGATGATTTCTAATTTTCATAGAAAGCTGAATTATTTCAGAATCTAATGATTGCCGCATAATTTCATTGAGAAAAATATCTGGATTATTAAGTAATCCATTGTCTTGATCTTTATCTACTGGCGGAAGCTGGAATGGGTCACCTAAAGCAATTATAAAAACATTATGTTTAAATAAAAGTTCCATTAGATTTCGTGGAGCCATACTAACTTCATCTACTACAACAATTTTATAGTCAATAGATTGTTTAGGTTTTCTAAAAAAAGTTCCATCTGGTTTGGGAATACTCTCATAAAGAAGTTTATGTAAAGTCATTACATTTTTATTTCCCTTTTTAAGAAGAACTTGGGCAGCTTTACCTGTAAAACACGCATAAACTACATCATTTTCAGGATTTATATTAGGAAGATTTTGTATAATAACTTTAACTAATGTAGATTTACCAGCACCAGCATATCCCGATATAATACAATATCGTTCATTATTAATATATTTTTCAATACAAAGTTTTAATCCTTGTTCTTGTCTTTTAGTTAAAATCATTACTCACGTTCTCCTATTACTTCATCTAAAATTTGACAAAAACGCATTATATCACGATCTGCTGATTTAAAATACCACGCTCTCTCATGAGAATGATCTCTTTCCCATTCCCACTCCGCCATAGCTTCTCTTGCTCGAATATATCTATATACTAAAGAGTCATACTGATAACCTTTTAATTTCTTTTCATCTATTGTATCAATTCTTAAACTTCCATCTGACATATCTATTTTCATTATAACACCCCTATTATTTTTTATATTATAATAAATTTAAAGAACTATATCGTAATATATAATTGTAATTATCATTGGTAATATTATTGTAATTAATAACAATACAAGATATTTTTCTTTACTTTCCATATTATAAAAATAACCTTTCTTTTATTTATATATATATTATAACAAAAAATAAGAAAAAAATCAAGAAAGAAAAATGCGATTGAAAAAAGTCCAAACGCATTTTTCGTTTTCTATGGACGACTGCCTGCGCGCCGAGCCGTTAAAAGAAATACTTAGATGAATCTATAATTTCATAGTCCTACATGATAAGTTGTGGATAGATATTATTATTCCATTGATTTGCATTACACTTGCAAATTGCATTGAGTTCTAAATATCCTGTGGTTGTGAACTGAGCAATTTCTTCATCGGTTCCATTAAATTTAATAATAGATAATCCATTTGGAAGATTAAATTTTAAAGTATTACTTTTCATAATTTGAAAATTAGAACTTGTAATTTTAAAATTAATATTTACATATGCTCTATCAATATCTTGACCCCAGTAATCATTCATACCTGCAATTTCTAAAATGCGTTGATTATTATTATCAACTTCTTTAAAATCATAATCTATTCTATAAATAGGTTCAACAGAAACATCCTCTAAAAGTTGGTCAATACGATAAAGAAAATCTTCGATATGATTTGCCTCAATACCAACGCCCGCCGCATTATCATGACCTTCTACATAAGTAATACCAGGGCATTGTTCAAGAACTTCTTTAAAACTATCAATGCCAGTTTTTGTATATCCTCTCATTGAACCTTCATAAGTTTCTTTCCCATTTCTATTGGTTCGTGTTAATAAACAACATGGTCTTTGATATTTTGCCATAAACTTATTTGCAATTAAACCACGAATTTCAGAATCAATTTGACCTGGTTCTAGTAAAAATAAAAGAATTTTATGGTTAAGCATATGATTAGTTTCAATCATTTTTTCTAACATAGCTAAACCAGTATCTTCTGCTCTTGTCTGTCTATTTTTAACATTTGTGACTGTTCTAATTGCTTGTAGAATTAATTTTTCTTTTTCTCCTAATCTATGTCCTCGTTTGTTTGAAAGAACTTCTTCAAATGCTTTATGATTTAACATTGAATTAAATAATAAATTCTTTTCTTCTAAAGTTCCACTTCGAGTAATGGCATTAACAAAAGGAACAATAAAAAATGCGGCGCCGATAGATGTACAACTCATACTGGAATCGGACGATACATAATCTGCTTTTGATAGTGGAAAAGAGTTTTTATCAAGCATATAATCAATAAATGGATTTTTAATATTTTCTTTTTTAAATCCTTTTGTAATAAGATAACGAGTTTCTAAACTTTTTAAACTCATCATATCTCCATCGTTACCAAGAGCAACAAGATCAATAAAATCATCTGCGTAATGAACATTTAACCAAGTATCAATATATCTACAGAACTGCCATACAACTCCAACACCAGATAATTCTTTATTAGGATAATCTGATAATTGATTATTAATAATAATAGCGTTTTCACTAATATGATCTGCTAAGTGATGATCTAAAACCAATACTTGAATATTTTTATCTGCTAATATTTTATGATAACTATAATCATTACTACTTGAATCTGGACAAATTACAAGCATTGGATTACGAGTTAATACAAAATCAATACAATCACTTAATCCATGTTGTTTACTATCATGCATATACCAATCTAAATGATTAACGACCCAAGAGGGGAATAACTTATATAAGTAATTAATAAGAAGTGCGGCAGAAGTATAACCATCACAATCACAGTCTATGATTACTAAGGCATCAGCATCTTCTTTTACAGTATTAATAATAGCCATTAAACCATTTTTGAGATTTGTTTCTCCTAAAGACAATGGAGAATTAATATCCTAATCAGATAGATTTACATAATGTAAAATTTCATCTTCCGCAATTCCTCTATTATATAAAATTTGTTGAATTGCTGAGAAATTTTTATTTGGTTTGTTTATTAATTGATATTTCATATATTTTCTTCCTTTAACTTTATAATATTTCTATTTATATTATAACAAAAAAAGAAAGAGTTGTCAAGTCAACTCTTTCTTTACTCTATTGTAATTCTGTTTTTAAACAAATATATAAATTTATCTTTCCCGCAATCTATTGGTGAATCTTTATATCCAAGCAAATTATCTTTATCAAACATATAACTAATATTTACATAATTACCATACTTATTATATAAAGTTTTTAATTTAATAACCCATTTTTGCCATTCATTATCACCAATTTTTTGAAATTGTCTATCAAAAGCTATAATAATTTCCTTTACTCCAAGAGATAATAGCAATTTAACTTGATAGTTAATTAAATTACTGCCGCAACATGCTACACTAATATCAGAATCTTCTCCAAAGTAAGATGCATATAATAGCGTCGATTTCTCACCTTCAAAAACAATAGCTTTTTGGAATGTAGAAATTGCTTTTTTACTATTATTGAGGTTGTAAAGTGAAAAACCGAGCGGGTGGTTGTACATTTTACCATTGATTATCGCAGGACGATATTTACCATATATTTCATTTTCTTTAATTAAAGTTCTTTCTCTAATTCCAATTAAATTTCCATCTATATCATAATGAGGAATAACAACTCCTTCATTTATAGGATCATAACAAATTCCTCTTGACTCCATAACATCAAACGCAATTCCTTCTGCTTCCCAAGGAATAATGTGCGGATGAGGTAAATATCTTAATACTTTATTATCATAAGTTTTTAATTCTACAGTTTGTGGTTGATTTTTTTCTTTATTTCTTTTAAAGTTATTAATAATTTGCCAATCTTCACTTGCTTCTTGATTATCTTCAAAATTAAATGTTTCTGCTGTATATCCAAAATATCGAGCTACAAATGCAATAGCACGAGGTAAAGAAAAATTTTGAATACCCGCCGTTTTATTAACTCTTAATACTAAGTCATATATATCAAATGAAGCATCGCCGCATCCTGTATAACAATGAAAAAGATGCGTATTGGAATAGTAATAAAGTTTGTGACTTGCATTAGCTAAATCGCTATTATGGCATATTGTTTTGCAAATAATACAATTATCTTTAAGAATTGGCTCTGCTCCTAATTCTGTTAATAAATCATAAACTTGCTCTAAAGTTAATTCTTTTTTTAATTCTTCTTTATCATATTTATACATTAAAATGCACTACTTTCAATTTTAGGTGTAACTTTAATTTTTAAATCTTCAATATCTATTAATTCATAATTATAATTAGTTACAAATATGGGATCAATACGGCATATCCCTCTATCAGATTTGCACCAAAGAAGAATATCTTTATATCTTCCTCGTCTATTTTTATAAACAGAAATTTTTATGTCAGGCATTTCAATACCCATAGAATTAACAATATTTTTCAATGCTTCTCTGTCATCTTGACTAACTTGAAGCATAATCATACCACAGTCAATTTTATCTGCAATAGCTTTTGCTCCACGAAGTAGATTTTGGTCATATTGTTGAGCTGATACATAGTCTGCATTTAACTGAGTTGCAGACATAACGAATACACCATATTGATTACATAAGTCTTTAATTCTTACGCTAATCATAAAAAGAATATTATCTTCTCGTAGTCCTTTTACTCCAGCTTTTGAGCTAATTTCACTAAGGATTTTCATACTTGAATGAATATAATCCATAAAAACATATCTCACATCATATTGACGGATACCAAATTTAATTGTATTTTCAATATCTTGAAGCGAAAAATCTGGAAGTTTTTTAATATATAAAGGACTTTTTGAAAGAATAGCAGCAGCCTCGCTTACTCGCTCCCACTCATCTCCGACATATGTATTCTCAAGAATATGATCTTCATTTACTCCAGATAAGAAGGCAATCATCATAGTTTGAATTTCATCTTCTTCCTGTTCTGTAGTAATAAACTGAGTTGGTTCACGAGTTCCATTATCTTCCCATTGTTTTGTTTCAAGATTATAAATTTTATTACAAGCAATAGAACAGGCATCTGCAATCATAGAACGCGTTTTTCCGACGCCAGTAGCCGCAGACCGTAAATAAAACTTTTTTAATCTTGCTCCTCGATGAACTGCATTAACTAATCTTCCATAAAGAGGATAACCAATTTCGGGATTTGTTTTTAGCCTTTCAAGAAGCGCTAATGCACCGTCCCCAGCCTGAATTACTCCATCTTCTGAATTATCAATGTACTTTGCTTTTATTTCGTCAATTTTATCATTAATAGTATTTGCAATTTCATTAATTGGAGTATTGTCAAACCATGATTCTTGTGCTTCTTTCTTTTTTACATCTAATACATTATCAGGATCATATAACCATGATAAATCCATTCCAACACTTTTATTATACATTCTTAAAAGTGTCATCTTTTTCATACGATTATAATAATAATCAAATGCCGCAAGTTGACACATTTCTTTAATATTTTCTAAATATTCAGAACCTTTGTTTACTTTATATACAGCATATTTTTTTGGTCTTTGTTCTAAATATTTTTCTATATCTTCAATAGAAATCTGTTTTGCTCCAAGCTGATGAAGATTATAAATAGAACCAAATAAAATTCTATGAAATTCTTGTGCAAAATCTTCTTCATGAAACTTATATTTTTCTTCCAAGTCCAAAAGAGAAGGATTTATAAACACATCTCCAATTACCTGCATACATGCGGGTACATCATAATATTTTAAACTCATTCATTATCCTCCTCTTCCAACCACATATGCGGCGGCCGCACATACACCCGTGGAGATTCAATCTTTACCACTTTTTCTTTTGGTATCGTAAAATTGGAAATATCTTTTTCTTGATTTACTAATTGTGCTTGATATAATGCGTAATAATAATTTAATGCTTGCTTATAAATATAAGGAATAATACCTATACTACCATTACTTTTATCTAAAGAATTACCTTCTTTTTCATAATACCATTTTAGTGTTTTTAACATACCACTATATGTATAGTTATTTTCTTTAACGTATCTTTCAGCAAGTTTTTTAGTTAAAATATAATTATAATCTTCTCCAAATAATTTTCTTGTATAGTCATAAAAAGCCTCAATATCTCTTTCCTCTTGAGACATATTGGCTATATGATCTTCCCAACATTTTATATGAGCATATCTACGTGCGGAGACTTGTTTTGTTGGTTCAATATCTCTATCAAACTGCTCGCCACAATATAAACATTTTACTCGATGTGACATTTACAACATCTCCTTTTTAATATTTTTCTATTTATATTATAACAAAAAAAAGAAGACTTGTCAAAGTATTGCAGTCCTTTGACAAGTCCATATATATTTATAATTATTCTGATTTCGTCTCTTTGGAAAGTAAGAGGAGATCATCATAGATCAGAGAGAGAGCTTCAACTTGCTCGCGAGAGCACTGACTCATCTTCTGGCCTCGACCGAGATACCGATCAGTAATCTGCACAATTCGAGGCTGATAAAATTCTTTAAAGACTTCATCAGAATTATTATCAATCATTTCCTTAATTAGATCATTACAGCCTTTCATAAGCTCATCAAAATTAAGGTCTTTAGTTGTATCTTCATAAAGATTATTTTTCTTGTCTGTAAAAAATTCTTTTCCATCTTCCTGGGCCTGTTTATCTATTGCATCACTAATTGCTGAAACAAGATTATCATAAGAAAAATCAATATAATCTGGAGTATATTTAAATCTTGAACCAGCTTCGTATCTTGGAGTGCCGCGCATAAAAAGCTTTGTTAAATTGTTGCCATCTTTATCAGTAACAATTCTTGAATATCCAATAATATCTGCCATTCTAGCTACAATATTATTTGCTCTCTTGTCAAGAGTAGGAACAATTTTATTATACTCATTTCCCGCTTCATCTTTAAAAACCTTGTCTGTGGCGTGTGAAATAAGAATAAGACCATAATCCATCATTACGATAGATCGAAGACATTCATCGAATTCTTTTGATACTAATCCATATCCTTTCAATTTTGTTATCGTTAAGTTTTTTATCTTAACTTCTAATACTTTTTATTCGTATTAGTTCAGCATATCTTTTTATCTCCATGCTGGAGATAGTAGAGCCTCGTGGAATTTTATATCATTTAAGAAGTTCTTCAAATTTTTTCTTTTTTCTTTCTAACCATAAAGAAGAAGAAGTATTATATAACCAATTATAAATTTTTTGACATTTTTCTTTCCCATATCCATAAATTCTATAAATGGTTACATTTTTTTTATGTAGAAAAGATATTTCTACATCTATTTGATTGGTTTTAAAAACACGTTGAATTTCATAAGCTATATCAATAGCGCCTACATCAACTTGCCAAGTAATTGAATTTCCTGTCATTTTTATTGAACCGTCTCCATCAAATAAACCTCTAATATAGTCTTTATAATATTTAGGATTTAACAATTCTGGGAAACCATAATCTTTGCTATAAGTTTTATTAGGTACAATATGATATTTGGCTAAATCTTGTTTTATTTGTTTGGAATAAAAATATAATTTACTATTTTTATACCCACATCCTGTTTCATAATCTTTTACAGGTCTTTCATTTTCGATTGTAAGATTAAGTTTTTCTAAAAGTTCTCTATCCTGTCTTTGTAATTCAATATAAATTTGATTTTCTTTTGCATTAACACTACCATCACTACCCAAAATACCTAACCAATATCCCATATCTGGAGATTGCGTTTGAAAATAATCATGTTTTACCCATAATTTATTAACATTAGTTTCTTGAATAGATTTTATAGGTATATTATATTTTTTTAAAACTCGTCTTACAACAGAATCACTTACTGGAATAAAAGCTCCAGATTTTTTTTGTCCGTAATGTAGGATGGTATAATTATAAATAATTTTTTCTTCTTGTTCTTTAGTTAAAATAATTTGTCTCCCCATTCCGGCGCGACCTCCTTAAATGTTTAATAATTCTATGCGTTGCGGCTGGTTTAACTTTTAAATTAAACCTTCACCTCTGATTAGCATTTCAGCTTTCCAGTTTTTTCTCTACTGTTTCAAATTCTTTTCACAAAGAATAAGTGGCAAAGTTATTTACCAAACGGAATGTCACTGATGCTATCCACTCCATACCCGCCATCTGGACGAAGGGCATTATCACAAATATACTTCGTACAATAATCGTAGGCAATGTCTGTAGTATCAATAGTGATCGTATAGAACATTTCTTTTGCTTTAGGGTCTTTTAACTGACGTAAAACTTTTCTAAATTCTGCCCAGTTATTAATTGGCTGTGCCATAACCCCAGGAATAGCATTGTAACCTTTTTCAAAAGCTAAAAGAAGATTTTTTTCAAATTTCGCGGCTGTTGTTGTTTTTCCGCTTTTGGGCTAACCATAAAAGAAAATTGAGTATCCACGCAAATTTCTACTTACCTGATGCGGTTGGATACTAAAAATATCAATATCTGCCATAATTATAATATCCTTTCTTTAAAAGAAAGGGGGAGGATTAATCCCCCTTTTATCAAAATACAAATCCACCTTCAGGTACAGTCTGAGCAGCCTTTGTTGCGGCAGCCGCATTGAAACTAACCCCGCCAGCGGCCTTATTAGCCTGACGCTCATTATATCTCTTTTCAACTTCTGCCAGCATAACCTGACGATCCTGAGTCATCTTATTTACATCTGCTGCGGTAAGAACTTCCTCATCACCGAAATCATAAGGAACCTTTGCAGTACCAGTGATAACATATTCACGGCTCTTTCTTTCATAAGTCTGAACCGCTGCTTCACCAAATGCAGACTCTTCAGTTCTTTCAGTCTTAATGGTCATGCAATTAATACGTCCCCAAACCTTTGTGAAAACGGGCTTAGAAGGAGTGGCATCAAGATTTTCAAAATAATTCATTCCCATTTCGTTACGAACAACGAAAGATACAGGAAGAAGAACTGGACCATATCCAAAAATGGCACCACTAACAGTTGTAAAATCTTCTGCAATATTCTTCTCAGGATCTGCATCAATATGAGTTACCTTTGTAATCAGCATATCTGCTGTAAAAGTATTTCTTTCTGCTTCAGATCCAAGCTCATTTACGATAGAACAAAAACCATTTTCATTTCTGATCGCCGCAACCTTAGAACCATCACCTGCGATAAAATCGTTAAGTGCGATAGAAGTTCCAGTACACTGAACCTTAAATGCATTATCCTTACCGCCATTTACCCAAGTCTTATCGGGATTATCAATGATTCTCTTGAGTGCGGTATAAGTGTTGTTAGTCTGACCACTCTTGTAAGTTTCGGTTACATAAGTATAGTGAATGGTAATCACATTCAGACCAGTGTCATCTACGGCAACATCAAGATCACCAGCGATATACTTAGTACCAGGATTCTTGGAATTTTCTCCAGTAACCCTTTCAGAAAGCTGATTAAAATTACTGCCTGTACTATAAACGTATCCTTCAATCTTTTCTGTGTTAATAAATCTTGCGTTTGCTTTCATTTATTTATTTCTCCTTGTCAATCAACTTTTTACTTTTATATTATAACAAAATTTTTCTTAATTGTCAAACTGATAATTTTTACCAGCTTCAGTAAGAGAATACTGGACAGGATCCTTACCAGTCTTTTCAACATATCCATCATTTACCAGTTTACGCATAGAACCTGCGATAGAGCGACCCGAAGTAAAAAGAGCTTCAGCTGCTTCCTTAGATGTAAAGAGATTAGTCATTGTATCTACATTCTCTTGCATCCAAGAAAGTAGCTTCTTACCATTTTCTGTCATAGCTCCTGAGTTTTTTACTTTCCCATCTTTAAAATCTTCCCAAAAAGATGCGGCAAGCTCATACTCATCTGGATAATTTTCTGCATAAATATCTGTTCGATCAAAAATTTCTGTCTGAATAATTTTAATAAATGCTTCTTTTTTAGTCATTTGTGATTTTCCCTTTTCATTTATAATATAATTTTCATCTTGTAATTATATTATAACATTTTATTTTTTATTTTTCAATTTGAAAAGGAATATTTTCATCATCAAAAATTAAATATTGAGCATACGGAAGTTCTTCTCTTGCCCATTTAATAAAATTATTTTTAGATGGATCATCTTTACCTGCCCATTCATTTAGCTTATGATTGCGGCGTTGCTGACAAATTGAGCGAACAACCTCGTAATTTGCAGACCATGTTCTCGTCTGAAGCCAGCTCTCAGGCAGCCACCGCACAAGTTCTTTCCAATATTTTTTGTCTTTTGTTTCAAGATATTTTTGACGAAGAAACTCAAGTTGTTCAATCATAAAATCTGATAACATTCCAATATCATTTTCTGCTGGTCCACCCGCATATTCTGGGATACTGTAATATATTAAATCAGAATTCATATCATCTGTTTCAAAACAATCAAGAGTGATAGGTTTACTTGTTAATTTATGCATTGTTGATGTACTATTAGCGACCGTTGCAACTTTGTAGGTGTCCATCTATTTCCACCAAAATAACGGGGCTGTAATATCAACAGAAACAAAGATTTGGCGCAAAAATTTACGATGTTCTGGACCAGCTTTAATAAGCGTTTGAGCAAGTTTCATATCATTCGGTCCAATAAAAGCTAAATCTGCAACGTTATCATTATCATTTAATCTTAAAACACCATTTTTAATAAGTTTATCTGCATATTCTTCTGCAAGATTACAACCTTCATCAGTAAATTCTTCTGGCCAATTTAAATCAGGATGAAAAGTTTTAACCCATTCGTCTGCAATTTCCATATCTTCACTTGTATAATCAAGATTTACAACACCAAAAAAGCTGTCGCTTTTATCCCAACTATTTTTGGGATTTCTAAGGCCTCTAAAGGCTCCTTCAAAATTACCTACCCATGTTTTTTCAAATTTCATCTTCTATATATCTCCATTTTAATTTTTCTTTAGTAATAGGATGTTTTCCTGCGGTTGGTCGGCCTCCTCGGCAACATCGTTGAATATTCTGTCTTGCAATTCCGCACCAATCAGAAGCTTCTCTACATGAAGGAAAAACTTCTTTAGTATTTAAACATCTAACTGCTTTAGCCATAGGATTATTTCCTCCATATTTTTTTGCTTTCATAATTGCAAGAGATTCTTCTGAATGTTTTTTCCCATAAAAAGGATTCCGTTCCCCATCTACATTAATAGGAAAACTTCCTCCTTCAGTCATATTATACCCATAATCAGGATTCACGCTATTATACTAAGAAATAAATTGAATTTCCCACTGATCTGCTTCAGCTTTGGTAAGTTTCGATTTTAAAATTTTATGTTCAAAATTATTCCATCCATATTTCTAAATAGCATGATAAAAATGTGGACTACCAGAATATGCGCTCGGTAACCATCTTTTATTTATATTACATGTCTGCCCTATATACACTTTCCCATTAATTTTGTTTTTGTGCATATATACAACATAAGTTTTCATTACTTATTAATTCCTTTCAAAGTATTCAAACCATAAATATTGCTTTGATACATGTTTATCCAAAAAGCCTCTTTTTCATTTAATAAATCACGAGGACATTCTTCTAATAATTCAAAGCTGAAATTCCAAATTTTATCTCGTTGCATAGAATTATATAAAACATTGGTAGCTGATGCCTCAATACCTAAACCGCATTTACAATGCTGTTTCCATCTGTCACTAATATTAACACTTTGACCAATATAACACTGTTCTGTTAATAAATTAGTAATTTTGTAAATACCACAAATAGTTTTTTTTCCTAAAACTCTATCACATAATTCTGTCATTTGTTTTTGGAAATATTGAGTCCATATAAGTTTACTTAAAACAACAGGCTTATGAAAAGAAGATTTTAAATTCTATAACATTTTTACATCAGCTAAATCCGCTTCAGAAATAGAAAGTTTATAAAAATTAATTTTATCTTTTTTCTCTTGTTCGCGGAGACGAGCTTCAACACCCGCACTTAATGAGGCTTTTAATTTATCAATTTCAGTTTGTATCTATTCTTTTTCTTGTATAGCAGACTATCTAATATTATTTAAATCTTTATGAATATTTTCAATTTCTTGAGAAGTCTAATTATTAATTTTCTAAAGATTTAATCTAATTAAATTTTTTTCTTTCTAAAAATTTTCATTTAACTCTTTTTTACGATATTCTTGAAACTATAATAATTCTTTATTTAACTATTCTTTTTTTCTAATTTCCGAATTAATTAAATTATTTCTATTTACTTGTAAAGTATGTAGCTAATTTTTTAAATTTTGTTTATATTCTTCTTGCTTTTTATCTTTATTAATTTTAATTTGATTTGCTTTATAAAAAAGAATTAAACTGCATATTAGAAAGACGAAACCTAATATTAATAATATCATAATTCCTCCAATATGCAAAAAATGAGGGTTAGATATTTTTATCTAACCCTCACTGTATAATCAAATTAGTCCTCAGCGTTGGGATCGAACTCGCGACCTGCATCTGTGAGCTGGATGAACTTGATTGCCTTATGAAGGCCAGTCTCAGGATCCTGAATCTCAGCAGGAACACGAACCATTAGCGGAACCTCATTCTTGTCCTTATCCTTATGGCGCTGGAAAGCGGAAGTTACAATACCATTAACAGAACGAACAGAAAGTCCAGTTGCGTCTGCAATATCCTGTGCGGTGAAATCTTCACCATCATGAGCTTTTACAAAATCATAAACAATCTTACTATTTTCTTTTAGCATAGTTTCTTTTCTCCTTATAATTAAATAATGTTTTTTCTTTAAGATGAACTATATTTATCACCTGTATTTTTATTATATCAAAAATTTTTTATAAAGTCAAGAAAAATTACTGGTGAATAAAATATTTATTTTTGTCTTTTTTGCTTTCATATCTGAATTACAACTCTTCGTAACTATTCATCTTATTTACAATTATATTATATAAAAATTTTCTTTAGTTTTCAATATATTGCTTCATAAAATCTAGTTCTGAAACAATAGGTATATTGCGTGCCTTCGCAGCTTTATTTTTAGATGATGTACTATTTACATCATTGTTAATTAATAAATCAGTCTTGCCAGAAATAGAATCTGATACCTTCCCACCATGAGATTCAATAACGGCTTTTAATTCAGCTCTATTTTTAAATGTAGTAAGTTTTCCCGTAATAACTATAGTTTTTCCTGTAAGACTATTATTTATTTGAATGTTGTTAACAACAGGGGTTTCAAAAATTAAAAGTTTAGAAATTCTATCAGCTTCCGCATAATTAAAGTTTTTAATACTATTATTCATTTCTTCACCAAAATTATCTAAGATAAAAAAATTATAAGTATCATTCATTACCGCGTCGCGAAAATCTTCATATGTTTCAAAATAATTTGTTAAATCTTTTGCGGCAGTCCGCCCTATAAGGGGGATACCAATCGCAGATATAAAAGCATCAAGGGTTGTATGTCTATGTTCTTCTATTGATTTTAAGATTTTATCTACAGAAGCTATTCCAAAACCAGGCTTCTTAATCCATTCATTTCTATATTGATTAAGATTAAAAACTCCTTCAAGATTTTCAAGCCATTCCCAATCAATTAACTTTTGAAAAGTAGCTTTAGATAACCCTTTAATATCAAGACCTTTTTTCCCACAAAAATGTTCAAGTCTATTTATTAATTTACCTTCGCAGAGAGGATTATCACAATATGCGTTAATTACTCCATCATCACTGGTTATATATGCAACATCACCGCCGCATATAGGACATCTTTCAATAACATCGTTAGCAGATACTCCACCATGAGCAATCACATAACTATAATCATATTTTGGTCCAGCTTCCGCAATTTGAGGAATAATTTGATTTGCTTTATAAACCTGAAGAGGTTCACCTACATAAGCACAATCACCAAGAATTTCTCTCATAACACTTACATTATGAAGAGATGCTCTTTCTACTGTTGAACCATCAATATCAATAGGGTCAAATATTGCTACTGGAGTAAGAACACCAGTTCTTCCCATTGTCCATTGAATATGTTTTAAACGAGTTGAATATGTTTCATCATAAAGTTTGTATGCGATTGCATTTTTTAAATGATGATCTGTTTGACCTTGTTTTTTGCCAAAATCTATATCATTAAATTTAAAAACATATCCATCAATAGGATAAATGGCGTGCTCTTCTTTAAACTGATCTTGAATAACCTCAAGGGCTTCATCAACCCATTGTCTATCACAGACCATTGGAACAATAGTAAAACCAATATTATAAAGTTGGTCTAACCGCCGCCAAAATTCCTTAATATCAGGATAACCCTCAATCATTTCCCAGGCAACAAAACTAAGATTTCTTTTTTTACATTCTTCAGAAGAAAGAAGTCTTATACTGCCAGAAGCAAAGTTTCTTGGGTTTTTATATTCTTTTTGAAATGGGATAAAGTCATCTTTACGACAAATGATCTCTCCATCTACTACTAAACGTCCTTCATAAGGAATTTTTAATGGGATATTTTTTACAACTTTTACATTATGTAAAATATCTTCTCCAACAATCCCATTTCCGCGGGTTTCAGCTTTAATAAGTTCTCCATGCTCATATGTCAATGAGCAAGTTAAACCATCCATTTTAAACATGGCGACAAACGGCTGCGCTTGAAGAAACTCATTAACTTCTTGAATATTCTTTGTTTTATCAAGAGAAAGCATGGGGTGGTCGTGGGTAACTTTATTTAATTTAAAAACAGACTCATAATGAATATGTTGAGTTGGTGAATCAGGATATATTACACCAGTTTTTTCTTCCTCTTGTTTCAATGTAAAATAAAGTTCATCCCATTCCTTATCGGAAATTTCTGGATGCCCTTGGTCATATAAATCAGTATAATGATTAAGTTTATCAATTAAATATCGCATATCCATATTATTTCACCTTCTATCTTTTATAAATATATTATATCATATTTTTTTAAAAAAGACAAATGAGGGACTTTCGTCCCCCATTATTAAAATTTCACTATGGATGAAATATTAGATTTTACCATAATATTACCAAAACTTGTTCGAGTTAATAAAGGTAAATCTGTCGCGGCAATGCATATAGAACTCGGCTGGCCAGTAAGAAGAATTGTATCGCTGTCTGAAATAATTGTTGCACCAGCAATTTGTCCATATACAGGGCTTGGCTTATAAATTACCAATCCTTTTCCGCTCCTACCCTGAACCGTAAATTCTTTAATAGAAGTCTTTTTACCATATCCTTTTGTAGAGAAGATAGCAACAGTATCATTCTCTGAATGAATTGGGAGCCCTACAACAACCTCATCATTTTCATCTAGTTTTATAGTTTTAACACCCGCCGCAACTCTGCCAATAGGATTAACATTTTTACTTTCAAAATGAATAGACATACCATTTTTTGTAATTACAAGTATATCTTCTTCGTTAATAAATTCAACATTAGCAATAGAATCGCCATCATTAATTTTAATTGCGGCAATTCCTGTACTTCGTTTTACTTTTGTATATTCATCAAGAAGAGTTTTCTTCATTAATCCCTGTTTGGTAAAGAATACTACATATTTTGCAGTATTACTTCTTGCCAAAGAAGTAATAGCGATTACTTCATCATCTTGATCCATATTAATTAAAGTTCCAACTGGGACGCCCTTAGATGCATTTGTCCCAACTGGCACTTCATCTACGATAATTTTAAACATCTTACCTTTTTTAGTAAAGAGAAGAAGATTATCAATAGTATTAGTAGAGATGGTAGACATAATCACATCATCTTTTGTCTTAACACCTTTCCCATTTTTTCGTTGTACTTTAAAGCTATTTTTAGGTACACGTTTAATATCTCCAGTTTGAGAAAGAATTACAACACAATCTTCTGGAGTAACTTCTTCAATAATTTTATCTTCTGGTTTTATTTCAATATGAGTTAACTCTGTTCTACGGGCATCCCCATATTTTTTTACTAAATCTGCCAAACGAGATTTAAGAATATCCTTTTGACGATTTTCATTCGCAAGAATATCTTTTAAATCTTGGATTTTATTTTCAAGCTCTTTAGCTTCCTGTTCAAGTTCAACTTTTTCAAGTTTTGCAAGAGAAGAAAGTCTCATAGCCAAAATTGCTTTAGCTTGATTTTCTGTAAACTGATATTTTTTAATTAAGTTTTCTTTTGCGGCAGTCGCATTTTCAGAGCCTTTAATCAGCGCTATAATGTTATCAATATCTTCAAGTGCCCGCAGCAAACCATTAACAATTTCAAGTCTATCAATAGCTTTATCTAAATCAAATTTAGTTTCTCTTGTTATGCAATCAATGTTGTGGTCAACATAGATTTTAATACAATCTTTAAGATTTAATTCAGTTGGTACTTTATCGACAAGAGCAACTTGATTGTAGCTGAATGAACTTTGTAAATTTGTTTTTGCAAAAAGTTTGTTTACAATACTTGCGGGATTAATGCCTTTATCACATTCAATAACAATTCTAACACCTTTTTTATTAGATTCATCACGAATATTATCAATACCTTCAATTTCCTTTGCATCTGAAACTTCACCAATTTCAGTCATTAATCCTTCAACAGACGTTCCATAAGGAATTTCTGTAAAAATAATTTTTTGCTTATCAATTTCAAATTTTCCGCGAACTTTTACACTACCATGTCCAGTCCGCATAATTGCAGGAATTTCTTTTTGATTAATAATAATTCCGCCTGTTGGAAAATCTGGACCAGGCAATATTGGCTCTTCTCCAGACAAATATTGGTTAATCGCTGCAGCAACTTCACCAAGATTATGTGGTGCCCAAGAGCAAGCCATAGCTACGCCAATGCCACTATTAGGATTACAAAGTAAATTAGGAAAAACGCTTGGAAGAGATACTGGTTCTTCTGTTGTTTCATCATAATTATCAATGAAATCAACATTATTTTTCTTTGTTCCTTGAAGTAGTCCATCTTCTGCAAGTTTACTCAATCTACATTCTGTATAACGCATATGCGCAGGGCCATCACCAATAATATTACCATTATTACCATGGAAATCAATCAGTGGATAACGCATAACCCAATTTTGAGAAAGCCGCACAAGAGCACCATAAATTGAACTATCACCATGCGGATGATATG
>Ga0256406_1001253_pt1 | contig 42066 bp, 29 predicted proteins | sample RumenRJG_03DNA_FD_185986 | JGI IMG/M metagenome (GOLD analysis project Ga0256406, IMG submission 185986) | Bovine rumen microbial communities from Lethbridge, Alberta, Canada - RJG_03 | ecosystem: Host-associated > Mammals > Digestive system > Stomach > Rumen | place: Canada: Alberta | collected... | reverse complement strand
AAGAAAGTTTGCGGAGCAAACTTCATGAAAATGATGCGAAGCATCATTGAATGACCTGATTCTAAGGTCCATAAATTGATAAGATGAAAAGCGGATGTTCCGGAAGAGTTTGTGTGTTCAGTTTTGAAGGTACGTATTCATCGTATCGTTCTTAGGGGACTGGTCAAATGGCATGATAGGGGTCTCCAAAACCTTTGGTGGGAGTTCGATTCTCTCGTCCCCTGTTTAATTTAATGGTTGATCAATAAAAAGATCGGAAGCAGTTTTCTGTTTCCGATTTTTTTAGATGATTCGATTTTTGGTGATTTTGTCATTGCATTTTAGCACAGTTTTGTTATATTTTTCTTTGTGCTGCGCGCAGGCGCATCTTCTTTGAAACACTGCAGATTATTTCGTTACTTCAGTTCTGATCATCTGAGCTGAACGATTCAGTTATGAGGTTTTTCCCATGTATTCTAGAAAGAAATGGTTTCCCATTGCAGTATTTGCCTTTGTCGTGGAGATTGTTCTGGAAGCTTTGGCACTTGCCAGACTGCTCACAGTGAATATGCTTCCGGATAATATGCTGCTGGTGATTGCCCTTATTATGGCACTGCTTCTTATTATCACCGGTATGCTCCTCTTCAAAGGTATGAGGAAGAAGCCCTCTGAGGCCAGAAGAGTCCGCCGGATCATTGCCATGGTACTGACAGGCGTAGCCGTTGTATGTTCTGTTATGATCAGCTATATGACATCCAGGGCTTCAGACACGATTAATCAGATTACAGGCACCGGAGATGATACGGAAGTCGTAGCCTATGTGGGTGTCTACACCATGGCGGATAATGCTGCTGAAAGTATTAATGATCTGACCGGTGAGACCTTCGGTGTGATGGGAGATTTCGACAGGACCAATACTGATTTTGCGATCAGTTATATTAAGGATCAGACCGGAAGTGAAATTGCGACAGATGATTATCCTTCCATGATCGAACTGGCACAGGCACTTTACGACGGAAAGACGAAAGTCATCATCATGAATGAGGCATACGCCGGAGCACTGCTTGATTTTGATCAGTTTTCTGCTTTCAGTACGGATACGAAGGAAGTTCTTGAGATTCCGGTAACGGTAAAGAATGATGATCAGGAAACCGCTGCGGCAACAGAGGAATCCACGGCAGACTCCCAGAAGATGAAGGAGATCGATGAGGCAGCCTCAAAGTCTGATATTACGAAAACACCATTTGTTATGTATCTCAGCGGATCAGATACCAGAGAGGGTGTGCTTGTTACCAGCCGGAGTGATGTGAACCTTCTGATGGTTGTCAATCCGGAGACAAAGCAGGTGCTTCTTCTGAATACGCCCCGTGATTATTACGTAGAGAATCCTGCCGGAGATTATGCGTACGATAAGCTGACGCACTGCGGTATCTACGGCATTGAGAACTCGGAAAAAGCACTGGAAAAGCTTTATGATATTGATGTCAGCTATTATATGCAGATCAACTTCACAGGTTTTGAGAAGCTGATCGATGCGATCGGAGGCATCACGGTTTACTCACCCGTTGCCTTTTCGGCCAATGATATCAACGGCTCAGGCTATGATTTCGTTGAGGGCGAGAATGAACTGAACGGGGATGAGGCACTGAAATTCGCACGCGAGCGTCATGCTTTTGCATCCGGAGATAACGCCAGAGGCGAAAACCAGATGCGCGTGATTAAGGCGATTATTGACAAAATCTCCCAGAAGGGAGCAACGCTCCTTCTGAATTATGATTCCATTCTGAACAGCATTGAGGGTATGTTCCGTACCGATCTGTCGGATGAGGATCTTGCGGCGCTGGTAAAAATGCAGATGTCCGACGGCGCTTCATGGAATGTGAAATCGTACGCGGTAACCGGAGAAAGCGGCAGCGAAACGACCTATTCCGCTCCGTCTACTACAGCTTATGTCATGTATCAGGATAAGGATATGGTGGCTAAGGGCACCGAGCTTGTGAAGAAGGTCCTTAACGGCGATAAGCTGACGGATGATGATCTGGAAGTAACCACATCTGACAGCAGTTCAGAGGATACCACCTTATCCGACAGCAGTTCCGATGAGTCTGATTACAGCAGCACACAAAACGATTATTCGGATACATATAACAGCAGATACTCCGGATCCACCTATGACGCCGGCCAGACGTATAACAGCGGCTATTCAGGATCCGGGTACAACAGCGGTTATTCGGATACGACGTACAGCGGCTATGACTCGAACAATGACAGCGGCTATTCTGGCGCCGACGGCGGCTATTCGGATACGACGGACAGCGGTTATTCGGGCACGACGGACAGCGGCTATTCGGATACGACGTACAGCGGTTATTCAGGCACGACAGACTCCGGCTATTCGGGCACGGACAGCGGCTATTCTGATGGTACACAGTGATCCGGCCTGCCGGAAGGCAGTACAGCGCTGTGAAGTCAGTACAGCGCTGTGAAGGCAGCTTATAAAGCCTTCTGACAGCAGAAGAAACAGAAAAAAGAGGTATGGTCTTGGGTACAGTTCTGATTCAGGATTACACAACAAAAAATCCGATCGAGATGATCGGAAAGGAAGCAGGCATCTGCTGGGGCTCTGATACGGAGACGCCCGAAAAGAATTATAAAAGAGGCATAAACTGCCTTGAAAGCGGTCACGGCCGTACCTTCGAGTATCCGGACATCTACATGGTGATTGACGGCTATTCGGCCAGGGTGATCCGTGAGTGGTATACGCACATCGGCGGCGCACCGACGAGACTGCAGGCCAGCACCCGCTATATCAATTACGAGAAGGGTTTTGACTATGTGACACCGCATACCGTACAGCGGAATGAAGAAGCGGAGCGCGTCTATACCGATGCGATGGAGAGCATTTCGGAGGCACTGAGAAAGCTCGAAGCGCTTGAGATCCCCAGAGAAGATTCAGCCATGCTGCTGCCGCTGGGCATGACGACAAAAATCGTCGACAGACGAAACTTAAGAAATCTGATCGATATGTCACGCCAGAGAATGTGCAGCCGCGCATTCTGGGAGTTCAGAGAGCTTTTCTCTGACATATGCGAGGCTCTTGGCAGCTATTCAGAGCAGTGGAAGTATCTCGTGGATCATTATATGATGCCGAAGTGTGACGTGCTGGGCTACTGCCCGGAGGCCAGATCATGCGGACGCCATCCGAAGCGCGGAAATTCATAAGCTGCGGGAGACGTGAACGGCGGAAAATCCTGAATTAGAGACAGGAAAAGAAATACTCGTACAGCTTAAAACGATACAGCAGAACCATAAAACGACACAGCAGAATCATAAGACGACACAGCAGAAATATAAAACGACACAGCAGAAACAGAAGACAGAAAGGTCAGTCAGAAAGGCCCCGGGGCATCAGCCCCGGGGCTTTTCTTTAACCTTCGTTTTCCAGAATGACATCTTCAGTCTGCTTCAGGTTCTTGAAGGCGGTCGACAGCATCAGCTTGATTCGGTTCAGCTGATTGACCTCAGATGAACCCGGATCGTAATCGATGGCAACAATGTTCGCCTTCGGATAATCGGCGCGCACAGCCTTGATGACGCCCTTGCCGACGACATGGTTCGGGAGACAGCCGAAAGGCTGGATGCAGACGATGTTGTTGACACCGCCGTGAATCAGTTCCATCATCTCTCCGGTGAGGAACCATCCTTCACCTGTCTGGTTGCCGACGGAAACAATGTCAGACGCGTATTTCGCGAGGTCTTCGATTTTTGCCGACGGTGTGAAATGCCGGCTGTTGATGTATTCTTCATCCGCTGCTCTGCGGAGGAAAGTGACAGCTTTTATGGCTGCCTGACAGAGCGCCATGTTCTTCCAGGACATTTCATAATGATCGTGTTTGAACTTCGCATTATAGAAGCTGTACATGAAGAAATCGACAAAATCAGGCACAACGGCTTCGGCGCCCTCGTTCTCCAGCGTATCAACCAGATGGTTGTTCGCCGTGGGCGCGTATTTCACCAGAATTTCTCCGACGATGCCGACTCTGGGCTTTACTTCTTCAGTGACAGGAAGCCTGTCAAAATCTCTGATGATCTGGCGGCAGAGCGTCTGGAAGCGACCGAGCGTCACATGCTTTGACTTCAGATAATCCTGACAGATCTTTTCCCACTTCTTATGAAGTCTGTTGGCGGATCCCGGAACCTTCTCATACGGCCTCATGCGGTACAGACATTTCATGAATACATCGCCGAGTATCGCCGCATAAGTGGCGCGGATCGCAAGGTCTGCCGTGATTTTGAAGCCGGGGTTGGATTCCAGACCCACAAGGTTCAGGGAGATGACCGGAACCTGCTCGAAGCCGGCTTTTTTCAGCGCTCTTCTGATGAAGGCGATGTAGTTGGATGCACGGCATCCGCCGCCGGTCTGACTCATGATGATCGCCGTTCTGTCGGGATCATATTTGCCGGAGTTCAGCGCCTGCATGAACTGTCCCACCACAAGCAGGGACGGATAGCAGGCATCGTTATTTACATATCTCAGGCCCTGATCAATGGCACTGCGGTTATCGTTGTCGAGAACGACCAGATTGTATCCTGCCGTGTCAAATGCTGTTTCCACAAGAGCAAAATGAATCGGAGACAGCTGAGGTGCCAGTATGGTGTATCCCTGTTCCTTCATCTCTTTGGTGAACGGAACCTTCTTCAGTGCCGAAGAATGAATTTCACGCGGCTCGGGATTTTTCTCCCGTGCGCGGACAGCGGCGAGAAGTGAGCGGATTCTGATCCGGACGGCGCCGAGGTTGTTGACCTCATCAATCTTGAGTACTGTATAGATCTTGTTGCTGCCGGACAGAATCTCATATACTTCGTCGGTGGTTACGGCATCCAGACCGCAGCCGAAGGAGTTGAGCTGAATGAGCTCGAGGTCATCCCTGGTTTTCACGAAGTTTGCGGCCGCGTACAGCCTCGTGTGATACATCCACTGGTCATTGACGCGGAGCGGACGTTCTATCGGTGCAAGGTGCGAGACGGAATCCTCCGTGAGCACAGCCACATCGTAGGAGTTGATCATCTCCGGAATACCGTGGTTAATCTCCGGGTCGATATGATACGGACGACCCGCGAGGACAATGCCGTGATGACCTGTCTCTTCCATCCATTTGAGTACTTCCTCGCCCTTCCGGCGCACCTCATTGCGCACGGAAGCCATCTCTTCCCAGCCGGCGTGGCAGGCTTCACGAACTTCCTTTTCAGGAAGATCGGAGAAGACGCGGACCAGACCGTCGGCGAGGATCTTTTCCGATGTGAGCGCAAGGAACGGATTCATGAATGTAATATCATCTTCTTTCAGATGATCCACGTTGTTTTTGATATTCTCCGCATAGCTTGTGACAATCGGACAGTTGTAATGGTTCACGGCATCGGGAAACTCTTCCCGCTCATATGGCAGACACGGATACCAGATGGTCTTTACGCCCTGGGCGATCAGCCACTCGATATGGCCGTGTGAGATTTTGGCCGGGTAGCAGGCCGTATCCGACGGGATCGATTCAATGCCGAGTTCGTAGATTTTTCTTGTGGACTGCGGAGAGAGCACAACGCTGTAACCGAGTCTTGTAAAGAAGGTGAACCACAGCGGATAGTTTTCATACATATTCAGTACGCGCGGAATGCCGATCTTGCCTCTGGGCGCCTCATCGGCAGCAAGCGGTGTATAGCCGAAAATCCGGTTGTACTTCCACTCATACATATTCGGAATGTGGTGCGCGTTCTTTTCCTTGCCGATGCCCCGTTCGCAGCGGTTGCCGCTGATATACTGACGGCCGCCGGAGAAACGGTTGATGGTGAGACGGCAGTGGTTCGTGCATCCCTTGCAGTAGGCGGATTTTGTCGAGTACTGGAAGGTGTTGATTTTTTCAATCGGAAGCATGGTGGTCTTCCTGCCCTCGCAGCGGTCCTTCGCAATCAGAGCAGCGCCGAAAGCACCCATGATGCCTGCGATGTCCGGGCGGACAGCGTTACAGTCGGCGATGCGCTCGAAGCTTCTCAGAACAGCATTGTTGTAGAAAGTGCCGCCCTGTACGACGATGTGCTTTCCGAGCTCCTTTGCGTCAGAAACCTTGATGACCTTGTACAGCGCGTTCCTGATGACAGAATATGCCAGACCGGCCGAGATATCCGCCACGGTCGCGCCTTCCTTCTGCGCCTGTTTTACACGGGAATTCATGAAAACCGTGCAGCGGGTACCGAGGTCAATCGGATGCTCGGCAAACAGTGCTTCCTGGGCAAAATCCTTCACTTCATAGCCAAGGGAATTGGCGAAATTTTCAATAAAGGAACCGCAGCCGGAGCTGCAGGCTTCATTCAGCATGACTGAATCCACGGCGCCGTCACGGATTTTAATGCACTTCATATCCTGGCCGCCGATATCAAGGATGCAGTCAACCTCAGGGTCGAAGAACTGAGCAGCCGTGTAGTGCGCAATGGTTTCCACCTCACCCTCATCGAGCATCAGTGCCGCCTTGATCAGCTGCTCGCCGTAGCCGGTGGAGCAGGAGTACGCAATGTACGCATCCTTCGGCATTTTCGAGTAAATATCCTGGATCGCATGGATCGAGGTCGCCAGCGGGTTGCCATGGTTGCTGTCATAGAAGGAATAAAGCAGCCTGCCGTCTTCACTGATGACGGCTGCTTTTGTCGTCGTCGAACCGGCATCGATGCCGAGATAGCACGGGCCGGCATAGCTGCTGAAATCGCCTGTCGTGACTTTGTCTTTGTCATGGCGGGCAACGAACTCGTCATAATCCTGTCTGTCTTTGAACAGAGGCGCCATCCTGGCCACTTCCATCTGAAGCTTAATACCTCTGGAAAGCTGTTCGCGCATATCCTCCAGCGGGATCTCGCAGTCTTCCTTTGCGTTCAGCGCTGAGCCCATGGCAGCGAACAGATGGGAATTTTCCGGCACGATCGTGTGTTCCTCATCGAGATTCAGCGTTCTGATGAAGCAGGCGCGAAGCTCCGACAGGAAGTGCAGCGGTCCGCCGAGGAACGCCACGTGGCCTCTGATCGGTTTGCCGCAGGCAAGGCCGGAGATGGTCTGGTTGACCACGGCCTGAAAAATCGACACGGACAGATCTTCCTTGGTGGCGCCTTCATTGATCAGCGGCTGGATATCCGTCTTCGCAAATACGCCGCAGCGCGCCGCGATGGGATAGATGGCTTTGTAATGCTTCGCATACTCATTGAGGCCCGGAGCATCGGTCTGCAGCAGGGACGCCATCTGATCGATAAAGGAACCGGTTCCTCCTGCGCAGACGCCGTTCATTCTCTGCTCAATATTGCCGTTTTCAAAATAAATGATTTTTGCGTCCTCGCCGCCGAGCTCAATAGCCACATCGGTCTGCGGCGCAGTGAACTGCAGGGCGGAAGAAACCGCGATTACTTCCTGTACAAAAGGTACATTGACAGACTTGGCCAGAGCCAGTCCGCCTGAGCCGGTGATCACCGGATGCACTGTCAGGTTTCCGACTTTCTTTTCAGCGTCGCCGATCAGGTCCGCAAGGGTTTCCTGGATTTTTGCAAAGTGGCGGCGGTAATCGGAATATAATATTTTCCGGTCGATATCCATCAGAACGACTTTAACTGTCGTTGAGCCGATATCGATGCCGAGCGTGTAGTTCAGATCGGACATGTATAATCTCCTCTTATTAAATGTGTCTGAGAACAGAGCAATTATAAAACGGGGTTATCAGGAAAGCAACCGGTTGCTCCGGAGTTTCCCCCAGAATCGCTATTTTGTCCCAATCTGAGGGAAAAACGGAAAAAAGCACAAGATATTGTTTTATTTTCATCCTGTTTGCGATATGATGCTATGGTTACGGAGTGTAACATGAGGCAGGAAACAGGATCCGGACTTAATGAATAAAAGAGGAAATTATGGCAGAATACAGAATTATCAGCACCTGCGGCAGGGCCAAGCGGGCGGAATTCAGAACGGTGCACGGTACGGTGCAGACGCCGGTATTTATGAATGTCGGAACCGTCGGAGCTGTCAAGGGCGGCGTATCGAGCGACGATCTCGAAAGAATCGGGACACAGATTGAACTTTCAAATACCTATCATCTTCACGTCCGCACAGGAGATGAGGTGATCAGAAGGATGGGCGGCCTTCATAAATTTATGGCCTGGCATCGACCGATCCTCACGGATTCAGGCGGATTCCAGGTGTTTTCTCTGGCTGACATCCGGAAGATCAGAGAGGAGGGCGTCACCTTCCGCTCTCATATTGACGGACATCAGATCTTCATGGGACCGGAGGAAAGCATTCAGATTCAGTCCAATCTCGGCTCCACGATCGCCATGGCCTTTGATGAATGCCCGTCCAGTGTGGCGTCAGAGGAATACGTGAGGGATTCCGTCGACAGAACCGCGCGCTGGCTCGTCCGCTGCAAAAAGAAAATGGATGAGCTGAACAGCAGGGAAGACACGGTCAACCCTCATCAGCTGCTTTTCGGTATCAATCAGGGCGCTGTATACAATGATATCAGGATCGAGCACGCAAAAAGAATCGCAGAACTTGATCTGGACGGCTATGCGGTCGGCGGTCTTGCCGTGGGAGAAACGCATGAGCAGATGTATGATGTGCTGGATCATGTGGTCCCGTATCTTCCGAAGAATAAACCGACCTATCTCATGGGCGTCGGGACACCGGCCAACATCATAGAAGCCGTTGACCGCGGCGTCGATTTCTTCGACTGCGTCTATCCGAGCAGAAACGGGCGGCACGGCCATGTGTATACGCACCACGGCCATCTGAATCTCGTCAACGCACAGTACACCGAGGACGACCGGCCGATTGAGGAGGGCTGTCAGTGCCCCGTCTGCCGCAGATACAGCCGTGCATACATCCGCCATCTGCTCAAGGCGGGCGAAATGCTCGGCTTAAGACTCTGCACGCTTCACAATCTGTATTTCTACAATCATCTGATGGAAGAAATCAGAGACGCCATCGACAGCGGCACCTGGGACACGTGGAAGAAGGACACGCTGTACGCACTGGACGAGGAGCATGAGAAGCACACGGTCATGCATCAGCCGATGTACTATCAGAAAGTCAGAGCGGACAAAGAATAAAGGGCAGGTGGCTGTTCACACATTGTCATCCACTGTCACACATGGAGACTTCCAGCCTCGACGCGCTCTCGCTTGTCCTCGGCGCAGCGGTGGTAAGCTCGGTCATCGCTTCGTTCGTCCTCGCCAACCACCGGCGCCTGCGGATGTCTCGGCTCGGGAGTCTCCATGCGTTCCGTGGCTCTTGCAGTGTCCGGACTATGATAAGGACAGGCATCACGGCGAAAAACCACTTGTAGCCATCGGGCAATTTGTGTATGATAGAAAAGAACTTTTTTTAGAGATTAGGAGGATCTGGTATGATTTTAGCAAGTTCATCCGCCAGCTCAGGCGGCAGTGTCATGAGCATGGTCATTCTGCTCGTTATCATGGTTTTACTGATGTATTTTATGATGATTCGCCCTCAGAGAAAGGAACAGCAGCGGATGAACGCCATGCTGAGCGCACTCGAGGTAGGGGATGCTGTTGTAACGACCGGCGGTTTCTACGGCATTGTTATTGATATCAGCGATGACGATGTCATCGTTGAGTTCGGAAACAATAAGAACTGCCGTATTCCAATGAGAAAGGAAGCCATCGCACAGGTTGAGAAGCCTGAGCAGGCGGCAGCGGCAAAGGAAGACGCAGCCAGAGATGCCAAAGAGTCCAGAAAGGACGCAAAGAAAGAAGCAAAAAGCACGAAGGATGAGTCCAAACCGTTTTTTAAGAAGTGAGAAAAAGACAGATCGGAGAGTCCGGAACTTCCGCAGGATTTGATATCCGCGGAAGTTTCTTTATAATCCGGCCCGGCGGCCGGGAGGAGGAAAAGCATGGATTTCAGAATTGGTCTGATCCACGGGGACGGTATCGGTCCCGAAATCGTAGATGAGGCGGTTAAGGTACTTGACGCGGTTGCAGAGAAGTACGGCCACCATTTTCAATACAGCAATCTGCTGCTGGGAGGCGCATCCATTGATGCCACAGGACTGCCGCTGACGGATGACACGGTCAGGGAAGCGAAGACCTGTGATGCGATCCTGATGGGATCCATCGGAGGGGATGCGAAGACATCTCCCTGGTATAAGCTTGAGCCGTCAAAGCGGCCGGAGGCGGGCCTTCTCGGTATTCGCCACGCCCTTGGCCTGTTTGCCAATCTCAGACCGGCGCATCTGTACCGTGAGCTTCGCGATGCCTGCCCGCTCCGCGATGACATTATCGGAGAGGATGGTTTTGACCTGATCATCGTGCGCGAGCTTACCGGCGGCCTGTATTTCGGAAAGAGAGAGACAAAGGAAGTGGACGGTGTGCTCACGGCGACCGATTCTCTTTCCTATAATGAAAATGAGATCAGAAGAATCGCAAAGCGGGCTTTCGAGATCGCGATGAAGAGAAGGAAAAAAGTGACGGAAGTTGATAAGGCCAACGTTCTTGATTCCTCGCGCCTCTGGAGAAAAATCACGGCGGAGGTCGCCGCTGAGTATCCGGAAGTCACTTATGAGAACATGCTGGTCGACAACTGTGCGATGCAGCTGGTACGTGATCCGAAGCAGTTTGATGTCATCCTGACAGAGAACATGTTCGGCGATATTCTTTCCGATGAGGCGAGCATGACGGCAGGATCCATCGGCATGCTTCCGTCTGCAAGTCTGAATGAAACAAGCTTCGGCCTGTATGAGCCGACTCACGGTTCCGCACCGGATATTGCCGGACAGAACATCGCGAACCCGATCGCCACTGTTCTTTCCGCGGCCATGATGCTCCGGTATTCCCTGAATCTCGACACAGAGGCAGACGATGTGGAGGCAGCCGTACAGAAGGTGCTTACCGACGGTTACCGCACACCGGATATCTGGTCTGAGGGAACGAAGAAAGTCAGCGAGTCGGAAATGGGCGACCTGCTTAAAGCAAATATCTGAAACAGAAAATTATCAGATCCGGGAGGACAGAAGGTATGATCAGTGACAATGTAAAAAAAGGTATGGCAGCGGCGCCGGCGAGAAGCCTCTTTAACGCGCTCGGCATGACGGAAGAGGAAATGAAGCGCCCGATGATCGGCATCGTAAGCTCATATAACGAGATTGTTCCGGGCCACATGAATATAGACAAAATCGCTCAGGCCGTAAAGCTCGGCGTGGCGGAGGCCGGCGGCACACCGGTGATGTTTCCGGCCATCGCTGTCTGCGACGGTATCGCGATGGGACACATCGGCATGAAATATTCTCTTGTTACCCGCGATCTGATTGCGGATTCAACGGAATGCATGGCGATTGCCCATCAGTTCGACGGACTTGTGATGATCCCGAACTGTGACAAGAATGTTCCCGGCCTTCTGATGGCAGCGGCCAGGCTGAATATTCCAACCGTATTTGTCAGCGGCGGGCCGATGCTCGCAGGTCATGTCATGGGAAGAAAGAGAAGCCTCTCATCCATGTTTGAGGCTGTCGGCTCCTATGCGGCCGGCACCATGTCTGCGGATGATGTAAGGAATTTCGAGGAGAATGTCTGCCCGACCTGCGGTTCCTGCTCGGGTATGTATACCGCCAACTCCATGAACTGTCTCACAGAGGTGCTGGGCATGGGGCTGAAAGGCAACGGTACCATTCCCGCCGTATATTCGGCCCGTCTGCAGCTGGCAAAGCATGCCGGCATGCAGGTCATGGAATGTGTCCGGAAGAACATCCGTCCCCGCGACATCATGACGAAGGAAGCCTTCGTGAATGCCCTGACCATCGATATGGCGCTCGGCTGCTCGACCAATACCATGCTGCATCTGCCGGCCATTGCGCATGAGTGCGGCATCGACTTTGAGGTTTCTGTAGCCAATGAACTTTCTGAGAAGACGCCGAATATCTGTCATCTGGCACCGGCAGGCGCGCACTATATGGAAGAGCTGAACGAGGCCGGCGGCATCTACGCCGTCATGCACGAGATCTCGAAGCTCGGTACACTGAACCTTGACTGCCAGACGGTTTACGGAAAACCGATCGGCGAGCTGATTAAAGACTGCGAGATCAGAGATACGGAGGTCATCCACACGATCGATCATCCTTATATGGAGAAGGGCGGCATGGCCGTGCTCCGCGGCAATCTGGCGCCTGACACCTGTGTTGTCAAGAGATCTGCTGTTCTGCCGGAGATGATGGTTCATGAAGGGCCGGCGCGCGTGTTCGACTCCGAGGAGGAGGCTATTGCGGCGATCAAGGGCGGAAAAATCAACAAGGGCGATGTGGTTGTGATCCGATATGAAGGACCGAAGGGCGGCCCCGGCATGAGAGAGATGCTGAATCCGACCTCCGCCATTGCGGGCATGGGACTCGATAAGGACGTCGCACTGATCACAGACGGACGGTTCAGCGGTGCTTCCAGAGGTGCAGCCATCGGCCATGTGAGTCCTGAGGCAGCCGTCGGCGGACCGATCGCTTTTGTAAAAGAAGGCGATATCATCAGCATCAATATTCCCGAATACAGCATTGAGCTCAAGGTCAGTGATGAGGAGCTCGCAAGAAGAAAGGCGGCGTGGAAGCCTGTCGACAGACATGTCACGGGATATCTCGCCCGTTATGCGAAACTTGTCACGAGCGCGAACCGCGGCGCAATCCTTGAGATTCCGAAAGACTGAACCGGCGGCGAAGATTTTTACAGGAGATGAAACAGGAAATGCCAGAACTTACAGGTTCCCAGATTGTAATTGAGTGCCTCAGGGAACAGGGAGTCGACACCGTTTTCGGCTACCCGGGAGGCGCGATCCTGAATATTTATGATGAACTGTACAAGCACCCCGAAATCCATCACATCCTGACGAGCCATGAACAGGGAGCGGCGCACGCTGCTGACGGCTATGCGAGGTCGACCGGAAAAGTCGGCGTCTGCATGGCAACGAGCGGCCCCGGAGCAACAAACCTCGTGACGGGCATTGCGACGGCGTATATGGATTCTGTTCCGATCGTGGCAATCACGGCCAATGTCGGTACGGGTGGACTCGGCAAGGACAGCTTTCAGGAAGTGGATATCGCGGGCATCACGATGCCTGTGACCAAATACAGCATGATCGTCAAGGACGTCACCAGACTTGCCGATGCGCTGCGGAGAGCCTTCCGCATCGCGCAGAGCGGACGCCCGGGGCCGGTGCTTGTCGATATTCCCAAGGACGTAACGGCTGCGAAGACCGCATATGAAAGGAAGGAGATTCCGCCGGTGGAGCGTTCTTCCGCTCAGATTACCGATGAGGATATCGCACGCGCCGTGCAGATGATCAACGGAGCAAAGAGACCGTATCTGTTTGTCGGCGGAGGCGCGGCCATCTCCGGTGCTCAGGAAGAGGTGACAGAACTGGCACACCGGCTTCATGCGCCCGTCTGTGATACGCTGATGGGAAAAGGCGTATACCCGGGCACGGATCCCGCGTACGTGGGGATGCTCGGCATGCATGGAACCAAGGGCGCCAATCTGCTTCTTTCAGAGTGCGATCTGCTGCTCGTGCTCGGTGCCAGATTTTCCGACCGTGATGCGGGCAATCCGAAGAATTTTGCATCGCAGGCAAAAATCCTGCAGTTTGATGTGGACCGTGCGGAGATGAACAAGAACGTCGTTGCCGATGCCAGTGTCAGCGGTGATCTGAAACTCATTCTGCAGCGCATCCTGCCGGAAATCAAAGAAAAAGAAAATAAGGCCTGGACTGCCGAGATGAAGGCAAAGCAGGCACTGGTCAGCGACGAGATCCCGGAGGACCGTCTGACGGGACAGTTCCTGGTGAAAAAAGTCTACGAAGTGACGAAGGGAGAGGCACTGATCGCGACAGAGGTCGGACAGCATCAGATGTGGACGGCTCAGAACTATCTGTTCACGAAGCCCAGAACCCTGCTGACATCGGGCGGACTCGGCACCATGGGCTACGGACTCGGTGCGGCGATCGGTGCAAAGGTCGGTAATCCCGACAAAACGGTGATCAATATTGCCGGAGACGGCTGCTTCCGCATGAATATGAATGAGCTTGCGACAGCGTCCAGATATCAGATTCCGGTGATCGAGATTATCGTGGACAATCATGTGCTCGGCATGGTCCGCCAGTGGCAGACGCTTTTCTATGGAAAGAGATATTCCAACACGGTTCTTAACGACCACGTGGATTATGTCAAAGTTGCCGAGGGACTCGGCGTCGAAGCTGTCAGGATCACGGAAAGAGAGGAATTCGGGCCGGCGCTGGAGAAAGCCATCGCGTCGGGAAAACCATATGTGCTTGACTGCATGATTGACCCGGATGACAAGGTTTCACCGATCATTCCCGCGGGCCATTCCAATGATGACATTTACGATCAGAAGGATATGGCACATTGGCAAGACCAGAATTGACAATGGTGTGTGAAATGTTTATCATTAAGACGTTTTAAGAATTTTAACAGGATGGATGGAGGAATAAGGAAATGGCAAGAGTTTACAATTTTTCAGCCGGCCCGGCGGTACTTCCGGAGGAAGTGCTCAGAGAGGCGCAGGAAGATCTGATGGATTACAAGGGATGCGGCATGTCCGTCATGGAGATGAGCCATCGCTCCAGGATGTTCGATGACATCATCAAATCGGCGGAGAAGGATTTCCGTGAACTTGTCGGTGTACCGGATAATTACAGGGTACTGTTCCTGCAGGGCGGCGGATGCATGCAGTTCGCGCAGGTTCCGATGAACCTGATGAATAAGCATCATAAAGCTGATTACATCATCACCGGCAACTGGGCGAAGAGAGCATGGAACGAAGCAAAAATCTACGGCGATGCCGTTGCCGTTGCTTCCTCCGAGGATAAGAATTTCACCTATATCCCGGACTGCTCTGATCTGCCGATCGATGACGATGCGGACTACGTTTACATCTGCGAAAACAATACCATTTACGGCACCGAATACTTCCAGCTGCCGAACACAAAGGGCAAGCTGCTCGTTGCCGATGTATCCTCCTGTTTCCTGTCACGTCCGATTGATGTTACCAGATACGGTATGTTCTGGGGCGGCGTTCAGAAGAATGTCGGTCCCGCAGGACTTGTTATCGCCGTTATCCGTGACGATCTGATTACCGATGACGTATATCCGGGCACGCCGACCATGCTGAAGTACAAGACACAGGCCGACAAGAATTCTCTGTACAATACGCCGAACTGCTGGTCCATCTATATCTGCGGCCTCGTATTCAAGTGGCTGAAGAAGATCGGCGGGCTGGAAGAGATGAATAAGCGCAATGAGAAGAAGGCAAAGGTCCTTTACGATTATCTCGATCAGTCGAAGATGTTTAAGGGTACCGTGCGGAAGCAGGACCGTTCTCTCATGAATGTTCCGTTTGTCACCGGAGACAAGGATCTCGATGCAAAGTTTGTTGCCGAATCGGCAGCGGCCGGATTTGAGAACCTGAAGGGCCACAGAACGGTCGGCGGAATGAGAGCTTCCATTTACAACGCCATGCCTTATGAAGGTGTCGCAAAGCTCGTTGATTTCATGGAAGACTTTGAGAAGAAAAATCTGAAGTAAGACGGATCAGAAAAGGGGAACAGAATCATGTTTAAATATTTCTGTCTGAATAACATTTCCAAACGGGGACTGGACCATTTCAGCCCGTACTATCAGGAAGCCGAAGATATCAATGATGCAGATGCGGTTCTTGTCAGAAGTGCCAAGATGCATGATATGGAACTTCCGGATCAGCTGCTCGCCATTGCGCGTGCCGGAGCCGGCGTCAACAACATCCCGCTGGACCGCTGTGCGGAGAAGGGCATTGTCGTATTCAATACGCCCGGTGCCAATGCGAACGCGGTAAAGGAACTTGTCATCGCAGGACTTCTGATGGCGTCCCGTGACATCACAGGCGGTGTGGCATGGGTGAAGCAGAATGCTTCTGACCCGGATATCGCCAAATCTGTGGAAAAGGCAAAAAAGCAGTTTGCCGGCTGCGAGATCAGCGGCAAGAAGCTCGGTATCATCGGCCTTGGCGCCATCGGTCAGATGGTTGCCAATGCAGCCACTCATCTGGGCATGGAAGTCTATGGATATGATCCGTACATTTCTGTCGACGCTGCATGGAACCTTTCCCGTTCGATTCATCACATTCAGGATGTGACTGATATCTACGAGAAGTGTGACTACATCACGATTCACGTACCGGCCATGGACAGCACAAAAGGTATGATCAGCCGCGAAGCCATCGGCATGATGAAGCCGGGTGTCGTACTGCTGAACTATGCGCGTGATATTCTGGTCGATGAGGAGGCTCTTGTCGAGGCACTGAAGGCGGGAAAAGTGAAGAAATACATGACCGATTTCGCCAATCCGACGATCATCAGTGCTCCGAATGTCGTCATCACACCTCATCTCGGCGCATCCACCGAGGAAGCAGAAGATAACTGCGCGATGATGGCTGTCAGGGAGCTCCGCGATTATCTGGAAAACGGAAATATTTCCCATTCCGTAAACTATCCGAACATGAACAACGGCAAATGCACGGATGCTTCGAGAATCACGATCTGCCACAAGAATCAGGCAGACATGATCCGCCAGTTCGCCCGCATTCTCTCAGACAGCGGCATGAACATCACGAACATGAGCAACAAGAGCAAAGGTGAATTTGCGTACACCATGATTGACCTTTCAACGGAGATTTCTCAGGCAACCATGACAAAGATCAATTCTGTTGAAGGCGTTTATCGCGCGAGAATCATCAAATAACAGAAAATTATGAAGACGGCTCCCGGATCCTCTGACGCTTCCGGGGGCTTTTTGTTCAGTCGGAGACTGGTACGCGGCGTTTCTGACGCGGGAAGGGAGAAGGATAATGGTTACGATTCGTCCGTTTCAGGCATTGACACCTGTAAAGGAAAAAGCTGCCGAGGTGGCGGCTCTTCCCTATGATGTATACAGCAGTGAGGAGGCAAGAAAAATCGTCGACGCGAATCCGCGTTCTTTTCTCGCCATCGACCGCCCCGAGACCCAGTTTGATCCGGGCCATGACATGTATGCGCGCGACGTCTATGAAAAGGCGGATCAGATGATCCGTGAATGGACAGAGGAAGGCATCTTCGAGGAGGACGGCACGCCCTGCTACTATCTCTGGGAGCTTGTGATGGACGGAAGGTCCCAGACCGGTCTTGTCGCCTGCTCTTCAGTGGACGATTATCTGAACAATATTGTGAGAAGACATGAAAATACAAGAAAAGACAAGGAAGCGGACCGGACGAATCACGTGGATATCACGAGCGCTCAGACGGGACCGATTTTTCTCGCGTACAGAACAAATGATGCCATCCGTTCTCTGCTCCGTTCGATCCGGGACAATGATAAACCGGTGATCGAATTCACGGAGAAAGATCATGTCACGCACCGGATCTGGAGAATTGCCGGGCCTGCATCCATCAGCCGGATCACCGAAGCTTTCGGAAAACTGGCATGCACCTATATTGCCGACGGCCATCACCGCGCGGCGTCTGCCGTGTCTGTCTCCCTGAAAAGAAGAAAAGAACATCCTGATTATACAGGGACTGAGGAATTCAATTATTTCCTGAGTGTGCTGTTTCCGGATGATGAGCTCCGCATCATGGATTACAACCGCGTGCTGAAAGATCTGAACGGATATTCAGAAGAGGAGATCCTGAAGCGTCTTGCGGATGTCTTTACTGTGACGGAAGCACCGGAATCTCCGTACCGCCCGGCAGAGAAGGGCGAGATGGGCTTTTATCTCGGAGGACACTGGTACCGCCTGAACGTCCGGCCTGAACTGACGGAGCATGATCCGGTCGGCATTCTCGATGTCAGCTATCTGCAGAAAAATGTGCTGGGACCGATCTGGCATATCACGGATCCGACAATCGATCCGAGAATCGATTTCATCGGAGGCATCCGGGGACTGCATGAACTGGAAAGACGATGCCATAAGGACTGCCGTGCAGCCTTCTCCATGTATCCGACATCCATTCAGGAACTGTTTGCTGTTGCCGATGCGGGTCTGCTGATGCCACCGAAGTCAACCTGGTTCGAACCGAAGCTGAGAAGCGGACTCTTCATTCACCGGATCGAGCGCTGAGACGGCGCAGCCTCGGCAGCAGAGAATGACGTATGATGGCTGTCGGATGCATCACCCTTTTCGCTCCGGTCACATTCGCCGTGTATCTCCATCGGCCATTCTCGCTCGAAAGGCGGCGCTGCGGAACGCGCCTGCTGACGCAGGCTTGGACGGGTCCTCGCGCTTATCGCCTTTCTTCGCTCAACTGACCGGGAGATACATCGGCTCTGTGAAGTCGCTCAGAGGGTGACAGCATCCGACGGCCGACGCCGCCGCGCACGCTATCATTTTCATCGGCAGCAGGGAATGACGAATAATGGCTGTCGGATGCATCACCCTTTTCGCTCCGGTCACATTCGCCGTGTATCTCCATCGGCCATTCTCGCTCGAAAGGCGGCGCTGCGGAACGCGCCTGCTGACGCAGGCTTGAACGGGTCCTCGCGCTTATCGCCTTTCTTCGCTCAACTGACCGGGAGATACATCGGCTCTGTGAAGTCGCTCAGAGGGTGACAGCATCCGACGGCCGACGCCGCGTCTGAACAGTTATGACGGATGAAATAAGCAGGTGAATCCGAATTGCAATTATGGACCGAAATCAGTATAATAGTGCACTGACTGAGTGGGGAGAAATAAGTACAAAGAGGCCTGTATCATGGAAGACGAAAAGCAACTGACGAACATGGATGCTGTACCGGAGGAGACGGAATCTGATGTGAAGGCACCGGATGAGATGTCACCTGATGTGACAGCACCGGAAGAGACGCCATCTGAGACGAAAGCATCTGAGGAGACGGTTTCAGAGGAACCGCTTTCTGCTGAGGATGAGCCGGAAAAGAAAACATTCGGACGAAAACCCTGGAAGACGTACCCTTATTCGAAGAAGTATAAGAAATTCTGGGGCATCTACTGGCTGGTGACGATGGTGCTGACGCTCTGCTTCTCGAAAGCCATTATCGGCGGAAATGCGGAGGCGGATGCCGGTATTCCTGCACCGGGAGGCGTGGGATTTCTGATTCTTGCCATTGCGGCCGTTCTGATCTCGGCTTTTGTATCCGTGTGCCTTCTGCGTCCGACCAAGGAATATGAGGCAAACGGCAAATTAAAAAAATACCAGATGAAGCCTTATCATCTGCTGATTGCGCTGGCTGCGGATATTTACTGCTTCTGGATTCTTGAATATGTAAACAATCCGGATCTGATGCAGATGAAATTCCGCTATGTGCTGATGAACATCGCAGGGATTTTTATCATGACGATGATCATGCTCTTCTGGCTGAATTCGCTGAGCCGGGCTATGAGCGCGATCCTCATTATCTGGACGAGCTTTGCCATTGCCTTTTATCTGGTATTCACGTTCCGCAGTGAGCCGCTTCAGGCGATCGACTTTTTCAGCCTGTGGACAGCGACGACGGTTGTCGGCAACTATTCAACACCGCTGACGAGAGGTCTGGCGCTGGCCATCGTGTTCTGCCTGGATCTGCTCGGCATTTTCCTGAATATGCGCCACTACGTTCTGGTGAAGAAGGGCGTCATTAAAAAGATCCTTCTCCGCGCCGGTGTGGCTGTATTTATGGTGGCCATGGTGCCGTTTTATCTGAAGGTGAACTGGAACGGTGCCGCCGGGATTGTGACGGATCTGTTTGCTCCATATAAGACTTATAAGGAAGTCGGTACGACAGTGGGATTCGCCTGCGTAGCCAAGTACATGCGGCTTACGCCGCCGGACGGCTATACGGTTTCCGGAACGAAGCAGATCGCAGAAGAAGCTGCCGAAGATGAGCGGAAAAACGATATTACCGATGTCAAACCGGTCAATATCATCTGCATCATGAACGAGTCCTGGGGAGACTATGAATACGGCGGTGATTTTACGACGAATGAGCCGATCATGCCGTATTACAATTCCCTGAAGGAAAATACGATCAAGGGTCACAACATGGTCTGCATCATCGGCGGAGGTACCGCGAAGACAGAGTATGAGTTCCTGACAGGCAACTCTGTCAAGAGATTCCCGGCCATGGTTCCATATGTGAGTTATTTCACGCATGATCAGTATTCTCTTGTTTCCACGCTGAAATCACAGGGTTACCAGGCCATCGCGGTCCATCCTTACAAGGCGAGCAACTGGAACCGGCCGACAGCTTACAGGCTGCTCGGTTTTGACCAGTTCCTTTCGGAGGATGATTTTGACACCTCGAAGGCTACGTATTATCACAGCCATATCAGCGATCAGTCGAACTATGAATTCCTGATCGATAAGGTTAAAAACAAGAAGAACAAGGATGATCCGCTGTTCCTGTTTGATATTACGATGCAGAATCACGGCGGTTACAGCGCCGATGATGTTGATTCATATATCACCGTGGACGGTCTGGACCAGACTTCGATCAGCCAGGACGATCTGAATGTCGTGGAGCGTTACCTGACGCTGGAAAATCTGAGCGACAAGGCGCTGGAGTATCTGATCGAGTATTTCAAGAATTATGATGAGCCGACCATTATCTGCATGTGGGGCGATCATTATCCGACGATGCCGGATGATTTTTACAGATATATTGCCGGAGATTCGGTGAATAATCTGCCGCTTGACAAGAAGCAGAAGTTTTATTCGACACCGTTCTTTATCTGGGCGAACTATGATATCCCCGAGGCGGAGAATGTGGTGACCAGTACCAATTACCTGTCCACCATGCTTCTTGAACTGACCGGCCTTGACATGACGCATTACAACTATTACCTGAAGGATCTGCAGGCCGAGATCCCGGCGCTGAACCATTTCGGCTATCTGGGCAAAGACGGCGAGTATCACACCTGGGCTTCAGGCGACGCCACAACGCTGAATGAGGAGTGGCAGTACGAATGTCTGCAGTACAACGAACTCGCTGAACAGCGGAAGAGACTTAACTGGTTTTTCAGTCTTGACAGCAAGTAAGCGGATATGCTTCTGAGTAACGCCGTATACATCAGCAGCCTTACATAAACGGAGGAATTACAGTCTATGATCACTGCGAGCAACATTTCACTCAGAGTCGGCAAGAAAGCTCTGTTTGAGAACGTAAACATCAAATTCACGGACGGAGGATGCTACGGCATCATCGGCGCCAACGGCGCCGGCAAGTCCACCTTTTTAAAAATCCTCTCCGGACAGCTGGAGCCGACGACCGGTGAAGTGATCATCACCCCAGGTCAGAGACTGTCATTCCTGGAACAGGATCACTTCAAATATGACGATCAGACCGTTATGGATACGGTCATCCAGGGCAACCAGCATCTGTTTGACATCATGAAGGAGAAGGATGCGCTCTATGCGAAGGAGGACTTTACGGATGCGGACGGTATCCGGGCCTCTGAGCTCGAGGCGGAGTTCGCCGAGATGGACGGATGGAATGCGGAGACCGATGCGGAGACACTCCTGAACGGCCTCGGCGTGACCACGGATCTGCATCAGGCGGTCATGGGAACGCTGGACGGTCCGGTCAAGGTCAAGGTGCTTCTTGCCAGAGCCCTTTTCGGCAATCCGGATATTCTTCTTCTCGATGAGCCGACCAACCATCTGGATCTGGATGCGATCAACTGGCTGGAGGAATTCCTGATCAATTTTGAGAACACGGTCATCGTGGTATCGCATGACCGCTATTTCCTGAACAAGGTCTGCACGAATATCGCCGATATCGATTACGGTCAGATTCAGCTCTATGCCGGAAACTATGATTTCTGGTTCGAGTCAAGCGCACTGATGATGCGGCAGAGACGTGAGGCCAACAAAAAGAAGGAAGAGCAGATTAAGGAACTGAAGGAATTTATTGCGAAGTTCTCAGCCAATGCTTCCAAATCAAAGCAGGCGACCTCGAGGAAGAAAGCACTTGAAAAAATCGTGCTTGACGATATCAGGCCTTCGAGCCGCAAGTATCCCTATATCGATTTCCGCCCGGAGCGCGAGATCGGCAATGAGGTGCTGGAGGTTCATGATCTGACGAAGACGATCGACGGCGAACTGGTGCTTGATCATGTGTCCTTTACCTTAAGACGTGAGGACAAGGTGGCGTTTGTCGGTTCCAACGAGAAGGCGGCGACGGCACTGTTCCAGATCATCAGCGGAAGAGAAGAGCCGGATGAGGGCTTTTACAAGTGGGGCATCACAACCTCTCAGGCCTATTTCCCGAAGGAATACAACGAGGAGTTTGATTCGGATCTGACGATCACCGAGTGGCTGACACAGTATTCAGAAATCAAGGATGTGACCTACGTCCGCGGATTCCTCGGACGCATGCTCTTTGCCGGCGATGACGGCGTGAAGAAGGTTCGCGTGCTCTCCGGAGGAGAAAAGGTGCGCTGCATGCTTTCCAGGATGATGATCTCGGGATCCAACGTCCTGATTCTCGATCAGCCCACAAACCATCTCGACATGGAATCCATTCAGGCGCTGAACAACGGTCTGATCAAATTCCCGGGTGTGGAACTCTTCACCTGCCACGATCATCAGTTTGTGCAGACCACGGCCAACAGAATCATGGAATTCATGCCTGACGGCACCCTCGTCGACAAAATCACCACATACGACGAATATCTCGCATCCGACGAAGCGGCGAGAAAACGCACCGTCTACATCGCAGAAGAAGACAACTGATCGAATTAAGCCGTCGTCATGCACACGGTCAGACAGACACGCGAAGCGTGTATGGCAGACCGTGCGCATGACGCAGGAGCTGTGCGAAGCACATATTCTTTCTACAGGAGAATTGATATGAAGCAGAACAATAAGCCGGTCCTGATTATCATGGCAGCCGGCATGGGCAGCCGCTACGGCGGCCTGAAACAGATGGATCCGATGGACGACAGAGGCCATCTTCTGATCGATTATTCTATTTATGATGCGGTGAAAGCAGGATTTGATGAAATTATTTTTGTTATCCGTGAGGAGAACAGAAAGGATTTTGACGAGAGAATTGCGAACCGCATCAAAGACAGGGTGCATGTCGGATATGCCTATCAGCGTATCGCGGACATTCCGGAGGGATATCAGGTGCCGGAAGGAAGAAAGAAACCCTGGGGTACAGGCCATGCGCTGATGTCGTGCTTTTTCGCCGCAAACGGCAATCCGTTTGCCGTCATCAACGCGGATGATTTTTACGGAAGAGAGGCCTTCCGCAAAATCCACCTCTTCCTCTCAGAGACAGGGGATGACGCCGACTGCTATCATTACGGTATGGTAGGATACAGGCTTGCCAATACAGTGACCGAAAACGGAAGCGTGGCGCGCGGCATCTGTGATGTGACAGGTTACGATTATCTGAACAGCATACAGGAGCGCACGAGGATCGAGAAGCGTCCGGACGGCATTGCCTGGACCGAAGATGAGGGCAAAACCTGGCATCCGCTGGATGACGGCACGATCGTATCCATGAATATGTGGGGATTCAATTTCAGCTTCATGCACGAGCTTGTTGCTGATTTTCCGGCTTTTCTTGATGAGGGACTGAAGAAGGACCCGCTGAAATGCGAATACTACATTCCCTCCGTTGTTCAGAAGCTGCTTGACGAGCACCGTGCGGATGTGAAGGTCATGACAACGCCTGACCGCTGGTACGGTGTGACATACAAAGAGGATAAGCCGACTGTTGTCGCGGCACTGAAGAAGATGCGCGAGGACGGTCTGTATCCCGAAGAACTTCTTGGATAAGCCATGAAATTAAAAAAATCTGAAATTATTTATATGGCAGGAATCATCCTTGCCCTGGCGGCGGCACGTCCGCTGCTGGGGACGGATTTTCCTGCCTTTTTGCGCTGGTATCTGATGCTGCTCCTCATGGGCGCCGGCTTTTATCCGCTGACCAGTGTGCTGTTCGGCAATTTTTCCGATCACGGCTGGGTATTTTCGAAGACGATCGGCATCGCCATCGGAGGATATCTGGTATGGGTGTTCTCCGTGACACGTCTGGTGCAGTTTACAAACCGACGCGCCATTGTCATCACCATGATTGCCGCCGGTGTATGCTGGACGTTTTTTATGCTGAGAAAAACAAAAGCTTCGCCTGACTTTTCGAGAATGCTCGGAGAGGAGCTGGTTTTTCTTGTCTTCTTTCTGCTGTGGACATACCTCTGCGGTTTCCGTCCGGCGGCAAGCGGGACGGAGAAATTCATGGATTACGGCTTTATGGCTGCCATGAACCGCAGTATTTACCTGCCGGCAACGGATATCTGGTACGGACAGGCGCCGATCAACTATTACTACGGCGGCCAGTTCTACGGCGTGTATATGGCAAAACTGTGCTACATGCCGATCCGGTACGCATATCATCTGCTGAGGGCCACCGTTGCGGCCTGTGCTTTTATCTTTCCATTTGAAATTGTTTCGTGGATGCTCCGCGACCAGCTCCGGAAAAACAGGCATGTACATGCCTGGAGCGCTGCCGGCGGCTTTATCGCCGGGGCGGCGGTTTCACTGGCCGGAAATTTTCATTATGTGCTCTACGGACTGCTCGGGGAGGTGTTCAGACTTCAGGGATCGGAGAATTACTGGTTCCCGGATTCGACCCGTTTCATCGGTTATAATCCGGAGACGCAGGACAAGTGCATTCATGAGTTCCCGTGCTATTCGTTTATTCTGGGCGACGACCATGCGCATATGCTGAATATCATGTTCGTCCTGACGGCAGTGGCCATTCTGTACGCCTGGACGCGCCAGTCCCGGACGGCGGAACTTGAATATGAGATGCGCCGGAAATACTGGGAGGAGAAACAGAAGCTTCATCCGGACAAATATGTGCGTGTCACTGCCGCAAAAAAAACGGCGATTTTTATCCGGAACAATATGCTCGAGCCGCACCTGATTTTCGCAGCCTTTCTGATCGGCCTGTTTCAGTGGACCAACTACTGGGATTATGTGATTTATTATACCGTGGCTGCGTTTGTGATGCTTTTCGACTGTTTCTTCAGATACCAGAAGCACATCGTCAAAGGGCTCGGTTCTCTGCTGATTCATCTGATTGAGGTATTCATTTTCAGCAGGCTGGCGGCGCTCCCGTTTACGCTGACTTTCGACTCCTCCATGGCAGGCGGTATCGCCGCTGCGGAAAATCATACACCGCTCTGGCAGTTCATGATTCTCTGGGGCTTCCCGCTGCTCTGCCTTGTCGTGTATGTGATTTTTATCATTACGGCGTATGAAAAGAAATACCGCAGTGGAAAAATCACCGGCAGCAGCCGCTTCCTGGCATTTTTCCGGCATGTTTCGCTGGGAGACCGTTTTGCCCTGATTCTCGGCATCTGCGGTTTCGGTCTGATCGTGATTCCGGAGCTGGTGTTTGTACGGGATATTTATTATACAAGCGGTTATGCCAGAAGCAATACGATGTTCAAACTGACCTATCAGGCGTTCATTCTGTTCGGCATGATGATGGCCTATATTTTCATCCGGTTCATTTCCTACCACGACGACAGTTTTGCGGAAGGAAAGCTGCTCGGCAGAATCAACAGAAGAAGGCGGATGGAGATATCATCAGAAGACAGCGACGTGCCGGATATCGGATGGCAGTACTCGCAGATGATGCGCGGTCTGCAGGAGAACGATGAGAACAGCGCGCTGAAAGAAACTTCAGCCGTCATATCTCCGGCAGGAGGGATGACGGAAACGCCCCGGGATGCTGTTTCTTCCGCTGCGCGGACACAGAAGGCAAAACAGGACCGCCGTGACAAGGAGACGGGAGAGAAGGCGCGGAAGGATAAGGAACGGAAAGACAGGGAACAGAAGAAGAAACGGCCTCAGAAGCAGCGTGAACCGATTGAAATTTCAGGTATTCAGGCAGCAGGTGTGCTGCTTGCGGCCTGCTTTGCTCTGACGCTCGGCTACTTCCCTTATTCGGTGATGCAGTGGTTCGGCAATGTAACCGACCGAAGCGGTTATAAGGGCCTCGATGCGACATCATTTCTGGATGAGCAGTATCCGGAGGATGCAGATGCGATTCGCTGGCTCAATGATCATGTCAAAGGGCAGAAGATTGTGCTCGAGGCATACGGTGATTCCTATTCGGAATACTGCCGTGTATCCGCCATGACAGGTCTTCCCACCATTGAGGGCTGGTACGTTCACGAGTGGCTCTGGAGGATGAATCCGGCGGATCTTGACGCCAAGAAGACGGATATTGATACAATCTATATGAACGGCTCCGCTGCCGACGCGGAAAGCCTTCTTAAGGCCTACAATGTCAGTTATATTTTTGTCGGCAGCTGTGAACGGGCGCTTTACCCGGATCTTTCCGTCGAACGTCTGAAGAATCTGGGAAGCATTGTATATGACAACGGAAGCACCTTCATCATCCGGACGGACGTGCCGGATACCGATCCGGAAAAGACGGCGGAGCATGATAAGGAAATTGAAGCGCAGAGCTATACGGAGAGTTAACAGGTCATGGATTTATTTGACTATATGAGAGGACAGAAGATGAAGAATGAAGCGCCGCTCGCGATGCGCATGCGTCCCAGGACGCTCGATGAGGTGGTGGGACAGGAACATATTATCGGAAAGAATTGTCTTCTCTACCGTGCGATCCGTGCGGATAAGCTGAGTTCGATCATTTTCTACGGGCCGCCCGGGACCGGCAAGACGACGCTGGCCAGAGTGATCGCCAATACAACAAGTGCGGAATTTACTCAGCTGAATGCCACAACGTCCGGGAAAAAGGATATGGAAGAGGTGGTTTCCGAGGCGAAAAACAGGCTCGGCATGTACGGAAAGCGCACGATTCTGTTCATCGATGAGATTCACCGGTTCAACAAGGGGCAGCAGGATTATCTGCTCCCCTTTGTAGAGGACGGAACAGTTGTGCTGATCGGCGCGACCACGGAGAACCCGTATTTTGAGGTCAACGGTGCGCTGCTTTCCCGGTCCGTGATTTTTGAGCTGAAGCCGCTTTCGAAGGAAAATATTGCCACCCTGCTCGACAGAGCAGTGCAGGATAAGGAGCGGGGGCTCGGAGCCTTTCCGCTGGTGCTGGAAAAGGAAGCAAGAGATTTTCTCGCGGATATCGCGGGCGGCGATGCCAGGACCGCGCTGAATGCGCTGGAGCTCGGTGCACTGACAACGGAAAAATCGTCCGACGGCCTGATCCACATCGATCTGCCGGTGGCGGAACAGTGTATTCAGAAAAGGGCGGTGCGTTATGACCGCGACGGGGATCAGCATTATGATACGATCTCGGCCTTTATCAAGAGCATGCGGGGATCCGATCCGGACGCGGCTGTCTATTATCTTGCGAAAATGCTGGCAGCCGGCGAAGATGTGAAATTTATCGCGCGCAGGATCATGATCTGCGCCTCTGAGGATGTGGGCAATGCCGATCCGATGGCCATGGTTGTTGCCGCATCCGCCGCATCGGAAGTGGAGAGAGTCGGCATGCCGGAATCACAGCTCATTCTTTCGCAGGCAGCCATCTATATTGCTTCCGCGCCCAAGAGCAATGCGTGCACAGAGGCGATTTTTGCGGCGGAAGAATCTGTGAAAAACACGAAAACAACCGTGCCCGTACATCTGCAGGATGCGCATTATCACAGCCATGAAAAGCTCGGTCACGGCATCGGCTACAGATACGCGCACGATTACCCGAACCATTATGTGGATCAGCAGTATCTGCCCGATGAAATTAAGGATGAGACGTTCTATCATCCGACGGAGATCGGGTATGAGGAGAACATCCGGGCATATTTCAAGAAGATCGGACGTGAAAAAAATCTGTCCTGAGACACAGCAGGACACAGGTGTGTATCAGGCAGGAGGGCATCAGAAGCGGGAAAAAATCACAGAAGATCTCACATGAGAAGCTTCATGACAGAGGCGTAGCACTCCTGAGCCTTTTCTTTCCAGTTGTCCGCGAGTTCTCTCGCGGAGGTTTCCGTCGGAACCGAGAACTTCAGCTCGATCAGTGTGTGATTGCCTTCCTTCGCCGTGCAGCTGACGGTGTAATCGCCGTCGGCGGACCGGAAATAGTCGGCGGTCGTCGAGGATTCATTCCGCATCTGGCATGAGTGAAGAACGAGATAATTGGAAATCTCGCGGCGGATCTCGGAGGAAATCTCATTCTCAAAGTAATGAATCGTTTCCTTTCCGCTGTCCGTCATCTGGTAGTAGGTGGTATGATTTTTTGTCTCCGATGACAGGAGACCGGATTCAATCATCTCCGACAGAGTCTCCTGAAGCTGGAAATAATGCGTATAATTTTCACTCAGAAACAGATCCGAGATCTGAGCATTCGTCAGCGGGAAACTGACACGGCTGAGTGTATAAAGAACGATCAGCTTGTACAGTGAATGTGATGAATCGATCATGAAGCGTACCTCTTCTCAATGTGAATTTATCTGTCCCAGTATATCATAATAAAAGGCGGATGGAACCATTCTTCGGAAATGCAGCCGCTGGCTACATCTGAACGGTAGCCGGAATCCGCATTTCTGCGTTTTGAAACCAGTTGTAATTCCGACGAAGCATGATACAATAACAAATGGTTTGATGAAATAATAACAAACATGAAGACAGTAAACAGAACAGGTTACAGAGTGAACAGGTAGCGAGGAGATAAGATATGGGAAAGAAACCAACAGTTCTGATGATTCTTGACGGTTATGGTGAGAATCCGAAGTGCGAGCACAATGCGGTCTGCGAGGCCAGGACCCCGGTGATGGATCAGCTGAAGAAAGAGTGCCCGTATGTTCAGGGTCAGGCGAGCGGCCATTATGTAGGACTTCCGGACGGCCAGATGGGCAACTCCGAGGTAGGTCACATGAACATGGGCGCGGGCAGGATCGTGTATCAGGATCTGACGAGAATCACCAAGTCTGTTGAAGACGGTGATTTCTTCCGGAACGAAGAGCTGCTTGCTGCGGTAAATAATGCAAAGAAGAACAACGGTGCGCTTCATCTGTGGGGACTTCTGTCAGACGGCGGAGTTCACAGTCACATCACTCACCTGTATGCACTTCTGGAGCTGGCAAAGAGGGAGCATTTCAGCAATGTATTTGTACACTGCTTCCTTGACGGACGTGATACGCCGCCGACTTCCGGAAAGAACTATATTCAGCAGCTGCAGGACAAAATGAAGGAAATCGGCGTCGGCAGAATCGGCGTGATCAGCGGCCGTTATTACGCGATGGACCGTGATACAAACTGGGACCGTGAGGAAAAGGCTTATGTGGCGCTCACCAGAGGTGAAGGTGTAGACGGCGGAACTGATCCGGTCAGCGCTGTTCAGGCTTCCTATGATAACGGCGTGACCGATGAGTTTGTTCTTCCGACCGTGATGAAGAATGAAGACGGCACACCGGTGACGACGGTAAAGGAAGGCGACTCCGTCATCTTCTTCAATTTCCGTCCTGACCGTGCCCGTGAGATTACCAGAGCTTTCTGCGATCCGGAATTCAAAGGCTTCGACCGCCCGCTGATCAGAAATCTGACCTATGTATGCTTCAAGGATTACGATGAAACAATCCCGAACAAGCTGGTGGCGTTCAAGAAAGAGCAGCTGACCAATACCTTCGGCGAGTGGCTGGCGAAGCATGGCATGAAGCAGGCCCGCATTGCGGAAACGGAGAAATATGCTCACGTCACCTTCTTCTTCAATGGAGGCGTTGAGGAGCCGAACGAAGGAGAGGACCGTTTCCTGGTACCGTCTCCGAAGGTGGCAACCTATGATCTGCAGCCTGAGATGAGTGCGCCGAAGGTATGCGACAAACTCTGCGAGGCAATCCGCTCTGAAAAGTATGATGTCATCATCATTAATTTCGCCAACCCTGATATGGTCGGCCATACAGGGGTGGAAGCCGCGGCGATCAAGGCCATCGAAGCCGTTGATGCGTGCATGGGACGCGCCATCGAGGCGCTGAAGGAAGTAAACGGCCAGATGTTTATCACGGCAGATCACGGCAATGCCGAGGTTATGGTCGATGAGAAGACAGGCAGACCGTGGACCGCACATACAACCAATCCGGTTCCGTTCCTGCTGGTCAACTACGATCCGGCCTATACGCTCCGTGAGGGCGGCGCACTGTGTGATATCGTTCCGACCATGATCGAAATGATGGGCATGGAAAAGCCGGCGGAGATGACAGGTCATTCTCTTCTGGTGAAGAAGAACTGAAACTGAAAATGTATAAAATGGCTTTATGCAGAGACTTTTGCATAAAGCCATTTTCTATTGACTAAAAAATCATGAGATGGTATATTTAATCAGCTTAGTGAAATGAGTTAAAAGGAAAGAGGGAATTCAAAATGAAAAAAGTTACAGCATTTCTTCTGGCAGCAGGCATGGCACTTTCTCTTACCGCCTGTGGATCATCATCGACTGCATCATCAGCAGCTTCTGCATCATCAGCATCTTCTGCATCATCAGCAGCTTCCGCTTCTTCCGCAGCTTCCGAATCAGCAGAAGCATCTTCAGCTGCTTCCGGTGATTTTACCACAGTGACAGACGGTGAGCTTCATATGGCGACAAACGCAGCATTCCCGCCGTATGAATCAACCGACGGCAACGGCAATTACAGCGGTATTGATGTCGAAATCGCGACAAAGATCGCTGAGAAGCTCGGCCTGAAACTCGTTGTTGATGATATGGATTTCTCCTCCGTTATCACTTCCGTACAGGGCGGCAAGGAAGATATCGCCATGGCGGGTCTGACGGTTACCGATGAGAGAAAGAAGAACGTTGATTTCACCGATTCCTATGCAACCGGCGTTCAGTCCATCATTGTAAAGGAAGATTCTGATATCAAGTCCGCTGATGATCTCAGCAAGGCATCGGCGATCGGCTGCCAGGAAGGCACGACCGGATACATCTACTGCTCCGCCAGCGAAGATGACGGCGGCTACGGTGATAAGGCCATCGGATATGCCAACGGCGCTCAGGCCGTACAGGCGCTGATGCAGGGCAAAGTTGACGCGGTTGTCATCGATAACAACCCGGCAAAGGAATATGTGAAGGCAAATGAAGGACTCAAGATTCTCGATACACCGTACGTGCAGGAGGATTATGCGATCGGTGTCAACAAGAAGAATCCGGGTCTCCGTGATGCGGTTAACAAAGCGCTGAATGAGCTGATCAGCGACGGAACCGTTCAGCAGATTCTTGACAAGTACATCAATACAGACGCAGACAGCGAAGCTGTTTCATCTTCATCCGCACAGTAAGTACGACAGTGCAGAAGATGCTGCGGTACTGTATCATTCCGCGGGAGACGCTTTTTATCCCGGGTATTTTACAGATTGAGAAGAGGACAGTCTGACGAAAGCCAGGCTGTCCTGTGCTGTGTTTATGCATGAAGTGATGCGGCAGCAGCACCGAATGCGCATGGGGAAGATTTCCTGCAGTGAGCAGACCTGAAGTTAATCATGTCCGGGAGGCAGTGAAGTGAGTTTCTGGGAAAATTTACAGGAGCAGTTTATAGCCAGTTTTGTCACCGATAACCGGTGGCAGGTATATCTGAAGGGACTGGGCAATTCTCTGATTCTTACGATTGGAGCGGTTCTGATCGGAATCATCATCGGTATTCTTGTGGCCATCGTCCGCACAAATCATGATCAGAAAAAGGACAAGGCCGGCGGCATCAGCCGGGTGCTGAATGCCATCTGCGTTGTCTATACGACCGTGATCCGCGGTACGCCGAGCATGGTTCAGCTTCTGATCATGGGATTCGTTATTTTTGCGAACAGCAGAAATCTGTATATGATCGCGGTACTGACGCTCGGCATCAACTCCGGTGCCTATGTATCGGAGATTTTCCGAAGCGGCATCCAGTCCATCGATCCCGGACAGATGGAAGCCGGCAGGTCGCTCGGCATGGGGTACAGCACAGTGATGAAGGAAGTCATCATTCCGCAGGCTGTGAAAAATGTTCTTCCCGCCCTCGGCAATGAGATGATCACACTGTTCAAGGATACATCGCTGGTTTCCGTCATCGGCATGTCGGAGCTGACCAAGGCAGCAAGAGATGTTCAGGCGATCACCTATGAACCGATGATGCCGTATCTCGGCATCGCCGCCATGTATCTTATCGTTGTCATGATTCTTTCATGGCTTCAGAACAAGCTGGAGAGGAGGCTTCACAGAAGTGACAGATAATGATCTGATCAGAGTGGAACATCTGACAAAAAAATTCGGTGATAACCTCGTCCTGAATGATATATCCGATCATATTACGGAAGGCGAGAAGGTCGTTATCATCGGTCCTTCCGGTTCCGGAAAGTCAACTTTTCTGCGCTGCATGAATCTTCTTGAGGATCCTACGGGCGGAAAAATCTGGTTCGACGGCATGGAAATCACGGATCCGAAAATCGATATCAATGCCGTCCGTCAGCAGATGGGCATGGTGTTTCAGCATTTTAACCTGTTCCCGAACAAGACCGTCCGGGAGAACATTACGCTGGCCCCTGTAAAGACAGGCCGTATGACGCAGGATCAGGCGGACGAAGCGGCGCTCCGCCTGCTCGATCGTGTCGGGCTTAAGGATAAATCGGAAGTTTATCCGGCTTCTCTTTCAGGCGGACAGAAACAGCGTATCGCGATCGTCCGCGCCCTGGCCATGAAACCGAAGCTGATGCTTTTCGATGAGCCGACCTCTGCGCTTGATCCCGAGATGGTCGGAGAGGTACTTCAGGTTATGAAGGAGCTCGCGGAAGAGGGCATGACGATGGCCGTTGTGACGCATGAGATGGGATTTGCCCGCGAGGTGGCGGACAGAGTCATGTTTGTAGCAGAAGGAAAAATCATGGAAGAGGGCACACCGGATGAGGTATTCAATCATCCGAAGGCGCCCCGTCTTCAGGATTTTCTGTCAAAGGTGCTTGCACAGTGAAATTCGTGATTCAGCGGGTAACATCCGCAAAGGTTGAAATTGACGGTGAGATCGCAGGCCGGATCGGACGGGGATATCTGGTTCTGATCGGTATAGGTCAGGAGGATACAGAGGAGACAGCCGACAGATATCTCTCCAAGATGCTGAAACTCAGGATCTTCGAGGATGAAAACGGGAAAACGAACCGTTCTCTCGCCGACGTGAACGGAGCGCTTCTTCTGGTGTCGCAGTTTACGCTCTATGCTGACGTAAAGCACGGGAACCGTCCCGGATTTACGCAGGCCGGCGCGCCTGAGATGGCGGAAAAACTTTACCGGTATCTGGTTGAGCAGGCGAAAAAGCAGGTACCCGTGGTGGAAACAGGCCGCTTCGGCGCTGACATGAAGGTTTCTCTGGTCAATGACGGACCGTTTACCATCCTTCTCGAGGATCTCTGAAGCCGTATCTAAAGCCGTCCGGTTTCTAGAAGGCCACGAAGATCTGATAAAGAATGTCTTGAATAAAGTATTCCTTCGTGATATGATTGAGATCGCGAGTTTTCAGCAGGAGGATTTTGAATTGAGTACACTGCGTGTCGTTCTGACAATATTATTTATTATTGACTGTGTGGCACTGATCACCGTTATCATGATGCAGCAGGGCAAGGACAGAGGTCTTGGTGCGATCGCCGGCATGAGTTCCGGGGATACGTACTGGGGACGTAACAAGGGCCGTTCGAAAGAGGGCCTGCTTTCAAAGCTGACCACATTGATGGTTATTGTCTTTGTTGTACTTGCTGTTATTCTGAATGTGAATTTCTGATCACAGAAGGCTGCCGCATGACCTGCGGCAGCTTTTTCTGTCCTGCGGCATGTGCAGCCGGATCAGAGGACCGGCAGGCCGGAATTCAGGGTCCGATGGATCAGAAGCAGTCTGCGGCAGCTGCTGCCGCGCATGAAAAAAGTTCAGATGTTTCCGGCAGTATCAGAAGATAACCGTCAGAAAAGGCACCGTACGTATATTTCAGGGAGTATTGAATTTGACAGAATACAGGTATCACAGAGAACGTCATCACGAAGACGGACATCACGAAGAGGGACATCACGAAGACAGGCATCATAAATACAGCCATCACGGTGAAAATCACCGTCCGGAAAACAGATACGATCATAACGGACAGGGGAACAGAGCGAACCGGATCAATGCGTCGCGCGTGAAGCAGATGAAGAAGCTTCTCATGAACGCCGTTTCATCGAAGAATTACGAGCCGATGAGAGAGAAGGATCTGGCGTATCTTCTGGGCGTGCCCAAAGCGGCCGGCCGCAGTCTGAACCGGGCGGTTACGGAACTTCTCGATGAGGGAAAAATCGAGAAGGATGCCGGGGGACGGCTCTCCCGCCGCTCAGCCCGTTCAGCAGATCATGTACAGTACGGCAGGCGTGACGCGGATCGCATGGGAGAAGAGCTGAATATTGCGCCATCGGATCTCAGGGGCGTGGTTCTTCAGTACGGCATCCCGGAATCTTTTCCTGACAAAGTCGTGCGGGAAGCGGACAGCATGCCTGATCATCTGACGGACGGGGATTATGCCGGCAGGCTGGATCTGCGCGGGAAAACCGTGATCACCATCGACGGAGATGATTCGAAGGATTTTGACGACGCGGTATCGCTGGAAAGAAGCGGGTCGGGCTATCTGCTCGGCGTGCATATCGCGGATGTTTCCCATTATGTGGCGGACGGAAGCGCACTGGACCGGGAGGCACTGGCCCGGGGAACTTCGGTGTATCTGCCTGACCGGGTACTTCCCATGCTGCCGCCGAAACTTTCCAATGGCATCTGTTCCCTCAACGAGGGAGAGGACAGACTGACCCTGTCCGTTCTGGCCACACTGGATCACGAAGGACATGTGGTGAAGAGCCGGATCGCGGAGACCGTGATCTGCTCGGCGCACCGGATGACCTATTCAAACGTTGACAGAATCTTCCGGGGCGATACGGAGCTGTCCGAAAAGTACGCTGACATCGTGCCGATGCTTTTTGACATGAAACATGTTGCGGAGGAGATGGAAGCTTTCCGGCGCGGCAGGGGCATGATTGATTTTTCCTTCCCCGAGACGAAATTTGAACTCGATGAGAATGCCCGGCCCGTCCGGATCAGCCCTGCTTATCCGACACCCGCGACTAAACTGATCGAGCAGTTCATGCTGACGGCAAATGAGATCGTGGCGGAGAAATACTTCGAACGGCAGCTGCCGTTCGTCTACAGAAATCACGAGAAGCCCGACAGCGACAAAATCGAGTCAACGCTTACCGTGCTGCATCAGGCCGGCATTCCTGTCGAGAAGAAGGCATATCATATCACACCGCTGGAGGTGCAGAAAATCATCAGTGCCGCAGAGGGAACGCCGGAGGAAAATCTGGTGAGCTCCATGCTGCTGCGCGCGATGTCGCAGGCGCGGTACGGAACGGAAAACGGCGGGCATTTCGGCCTGGCTTCGAAGTGCTACTGCCATTTCACGTCGCCGATCCGCCGGTATCCGGACCTTCAGATCCACCGGATTATCAAAGATGATCTGAACGGCCGGCTGACAGCCAGAAAAATCGGCTATTACCGCAGAATCCTGGATGACGTGGCATGGAAATCCTCCGCACTCGAGAGAAGATCCGTGGAAGCGGAGCGGGAGGCCGATAAGGTAAAGATGGCTGAATACGTCAGCAGCCACCTCGGCGAGGTCACGGAAGGCGTTATTACCGGTGTTACCGGATGGGGCTTTTACGTACAGCGGCCGGATACCGTGGAGGGACTTGTTCCGGCGTCTTCGCTCAGGGATGATTTTTACGAATATGAAGAACAGAACATGACACTGACCGGCAGAAGACATGGAAGAACGTTCCGGATGGGTCAGGAAGTCTATGTGAAAACCGTTCGTGCCGACGTCGCAAGAAGGATGATCGATTTTGAACTGGTTGAGCTGGAGGAGAGAAATGGCTGACAGCAGAGGAATCAGGGTAATCGCCAATAATAAAAAGGCGTTTCATGATTATTTTATAGAAGAGAAATATGAATGCGGCATCGAGCTGAAGGGAACGGAGGTCAAGTCGCTCCGCATGGGCAAATGCTCGATCCGCGAAGCCTATGTGGGCATTGAGGACGGGCAGATGTACATCTACGGCATGAACATCAGCCCGTACGAAAAAGGCAACATTTTCAACAGGGATCCGCTCCGCACAAGAAAACTGCTCATGCACAAAAGCGAGATCAGGAAACTTCAGAGCAGGATGAAGGAAAAGGGCTATACCCTTGTGCCGACAGAGATTTATTTCAGGGATGCGCTGATCAAGGTCCAGATCGGACTCGCCAGAGGCAAGAAACTTTATGACAAGCGGGCGGATATCGCGAAGAAGGATATGAGACGAAGCACCGAACGTTCCTTCAAGGTGCAGAACCTGTGATTTATTTGCGGTGGCGGAGATCTGAGATGCGTCAGCCTTTTCGTTCCGGTCACAGGGTGACAGACAGCAGCGCGATTTTACAGCCGGGATTGAGATTTTCCGGGGTCTCTGCTATGATATAGATTATATCTGATAAGGGGTCGTACTGGTTTCGATTATCCGTCTGATCAGATAGAAGCATGCCGAGGATGGTGGACACCTCGTTAATCCGACACCAGACAATAAATGCTGACAATAACAGCGAATATGCACTTGCTGCCTGACCGGCAGTGATGCAGCCCGCTTCGGCGGGTTAAAGTCAGAGGATATCGCCGCTGTACTCCTCTGGCCTCAAAGGAAGCGGCTGCTCTCCGTCAAGTAAATTTTTGAGAAGCGGAGCCAAGACAATCTCATAAATTCTCCGCGCACAGTTCGCCTGAAAGGATGGCACGGAAGATACGAAAGCAGGATAAGCATGTAGAAGGATCTGTGAAAACGGGTAAGACGCGAGTTCGAATCTCGCCGGCTCCATCAAAGCATTCAGCTGAAAAAATCTCCGGAGGCCATGATGTAAAGGCCTCCGGAGATTTTTTCGTCTTTTCCGGATTTATTTCTTTATTCCGTACCAGGCGATGCCCTCATTCTTCCATCCCCGGCTTCCGGTGAGAACCCTGATTTCGTTCTGATCCTTCGTGTAGTTGTGACAGCTCACCGGTGTACCGCTGCTGTTGAACTGTCTGTACACGGCATCACCTCCGGCAGAGGGAGCGGAGTACCAGCAGAGCCCTTCGTCGTTCCAGTGATGCCGGCTGACCAGCGTCGATTTTTCATGGGCATCCATGGTATAGAAATGCTCGCCGGTCTGCGGATTATAGAGGCGGTAAACCGGCGTGCCGGATGACGGCGCGTACCAGCCGATGCCTTCCAGCGTCCAGCGGTAATAGTTTACCAGCGTGACAATCTCGTTTTTGCTTTTCGTGAACAGATGTTCCCCGGTCGACTTGTTGTAAAGCCGGTACATGGCACCTTCCGCAGGCCGGAAGTTTGTGAGCTTCGGTGCCGGGTCCGCCAGATCATCTCTGACGATACTGAATTCAGAGGAACTGATGGCGCCGATCAGCGTGGTATAGTCGTCGCTCATCGTCATGTAGTGATCACCGAGGTTCAGCCGGCCTTGTCCGTCTGAAACCGTATAGCAGTCTTTAAAGTATTTCCCGGCATAGCGCAGACAGATCCTGTTCATGTTGCCGGTGAAGTCTGCCAGAAGCTGTTCATATTTCTGCCGGAATTCGGTAAATGTTGAGGTATACGCACTGTTGCTGATAATGTTCAGGTAGATGTCCGGACGGTTGAGACGCGCGTAGTTCAGATAGACGAGTGTCCAGTAGTAAAACTCGGCGTAGGCGTCACGGGCATTGACGAAGCATGAGGTGTAATACACCCAGTCAGGTTCCCCGGTGGCATTCTGCTCACAGTAGGAGTACATTGAATTCGCCGCATGATTGCCCCAGTAATAGGCGGCAAATTCGTTCAAAAGGCCGTAGACGCCGTCCTGATTGGAGGTGAGCTGGCACCCCGGAGCGACATAGGTATCATACCGGTAGGTGTGCATCGATGCCGGAATGGTGGAAACGGCGTCACTGGTCGGGAAAACCGATGTCTCCGGCACAAGCCTTGATACATTGTTTCCGAGATAGTACGCTTCGCTGTCGTTATATCCGTTGTGATTTCCGTAATCCCAGCAGTAATTGTGGTGCTCTTCGTGAACAACGGAGTCGACGGCAGTGATGACATCGTTACCCGCGGTAATATCCTGACTGAGATCCTCACCCTTGCTCTGCGTGGCCGTCAGGATATGATAAGCATCCGTGTCGCAGGACTGCACAAGAGAAAGTACCTGTTGAATCGTCGGCGTCGCCGACAGACTGTCTGCCAGGACAGGAGCGGCAGAGGACAGGCAAAGACTGACAGTGACCGAACCGGCAATCAGCAGGCGCGTCAGTTTCCTGCCGGGTGAAAATGTAAAGTGTCTCATAAAAACCTCCTGTTAAACCCCGTAAAAGATGAACGGTGCACATCAGGTCGGAACAGAAACTGAAAGGCATCCGTACAGTTATGATTCTATCACGAAACACCTGACCTGTGTGAGAAAACAGAGCAGAGGCACAGGAATTCCGAAGGTCAGGGCTTTCCGGCTGACCGGATCTTTCTTGCAAAAATTGTCTGAGATGGTAAACTCAGTGTAATGAGTCTGTGTGACAAAATCTGATGAACTGAAGATCGGGGAGAGATTTTCCATGGATAATATGAAGGTTATGGTTGTCGATGATGAGGCACGTATGAGAAAGCTGGTCAGGGATTTCCTGACACGCGACGGTTTTGAAGTCATCGAGGCGGGCGACGGTGAGGAAGCCCTCAATAAATTTTATGAAAACAAAGATATCGCACTGATTATCCTTGATGTCATGATGCCGAAGATGGACGGATGGGAGGTCTGCCGTGAGATCCGGAAAGATTCGAAGGTGCCGATCATCATGCTGACCGCGCGCGGCGACGAGCGGGATGAGCTGCTCGGTTTTGATCTGGGCGTTGATGAATATATTTCCAAACCGTTCAGCCCGAAGATTCTTGTGGCACGCGTGAACGCGATTCTGCGGCGCACCAACAAGCTGACGGATGATGACCGGCTGGAGGCCGGCGGCATTGTCGTGGACCGCTCGGCGCATACGGCATCAGTGGACGGAAAGCCGATGGATCTGAGCTTCAAGGAATTTGAACTGCTCACGTATTTTCTGGAGAATCAGGGCATTGCCCTCTCACGTGAAAAAATCCTGAACAACGTATGGAATTATGATTATTTCGGAGATGCCAGAACCATCGATACTCATGTGAAGAAACTGCGCAGTAAAATGGGAGATAAGGGCGACTATATCAAAACCATATGGGGCATGGGCTACAAATTCCAGCCGGATGACAGTGAATCATAAGATACCGCATCCGGCGCGACCGGAGCCAGGAGAAGAGGCATCTGCCGGAGCGGAACGGCGGATGCTTTTTTATCTGCGCAGACAGTGAGCTGCACCCTCATACATGCGAGGTGTGGAGAAAGCTTCGATAACAGGATAAGGGCTTTGTCTGAGGAGAAAAAATGAGATACGATTTTACATCAGTGATTGACAGACGGGGAATGGACGCCACAGCGGTAGATGCTGCCGGAAAGCGTGTCTGGGGATTTGAACCCGGTGCGCCGGCGGAGGGTTTTGATTTTATCCCGATGTGGGTGGCGGATATGAATTTCAAAACCTGTCCGGCCATTACGGACGCACTGATCAGACGGGCACAGCATCCGCTGTTCGGCTATTTTGTGCCGAAGGACGAATATTACGATGCCATTATCCGATGGCAGGAGAAGCGGAATCATGTGACGGGTCTTGCCAGAGAGAATATCGGATATGAAAACGGAGTGCATGGCTTTATCTCGAGCGCGATCGATGTACTGACACAGCCGGGCGACAGGATTTTTCTGCATCGGCCGTATTACGTGGGCTTTATCGGGGACATCATCGGCAAGGGAAGGCGCCCGGTTTACAGTGATCTGAAGAAGGACAGCCAGGGCATCTGGCGCATGGATTATGACGAGATGGACCGTCAGATACGGAAAAATCATGTCCGGCTGGCGATTTTCTGCTCGCCCCATAATCCGTGCGGCAGGGTGTGGACCCGGGAAGAAATTGAAAAGGCAATGGAAGTGTTCCAGAAAAACGGCTGCCTCGTGATCAGCGATGAGATCTGGTCAGATCTGACCTATACAGGCCATCCCCATGTCCCGACGCAGATGGTCAGCGACTGGACGCGTGAGCATGTCCTTTCGGCGTACGCGCCGAGCAAGACGTTTAATCTGGCCGGCCTGATCGGGAGCTATCATATTATCTACAATCAGGCACTGAATGAAAAAATCACCCGCTTTTCAGCCAACACGCATTATAATGAAATGAATGTGTTCAGTGAGCATGCGCTGATCGCGGCTTACAGCAGCGAGGGCCAGGCGTGGACTGATGAACTCAGGAGCGTTCTGGAGGACAACTGCCGTACAGCGGTCAGATTCATGCAGGATAATTTCGAGGGCGTTGAGGTATCGATGCCGGAAGGCACCTATATGCTGTTTCCTGACTGTACCGGTTTCTGCCGGAGGACAGGAAGAAGTATCGATGAGGTTCTGCACGCAGGATGGCATGTGGGCGTCGGCTGGCAGACCGGCCGTGCCTTCGGGGGAGAAAATAACATCCGTATCAATGTGGCGCTGCCGAAGACAAGGCTCATGGAAGCGCTTGAGCGAATGCGGAAATATGTATTCACGGATAAGGAAACGGCTGCCTTTACCCGGATTGAAGGTGAAGGGCAGGCTGACAGATCACCGGAAGAAACAGAACGGAATGATGAAACAGATGATGAGTCGCGGAACAGGGCTGCGACTGAAGCAGAGCAGGACGGGGCAGGCGATAAAATCAGCGTGAAGCCCGGTACGGCAGAGAATACCGGTACATCAGTATCCGGAACAGATCAGGCAGAGAGAGCCGCCACAGGGGAGTCTGAGATGCATCAGGCAGAGAATGCCGGCACAACAGCGTCTCAGACGGATAATGCAGCGGCTTCCGGCAGCGAACAGCATCATGAGCATAAGGAAGGCGATGACGATCCGCAGGATTTTACGGCCAGCTGGGTATACAATGAAGACGGTCTCCTGATGGTATCGGATGACAGGAACCGTGATCTGACCGTGGCAGCCGTGAAGAGACTTCTCGGAAATTATCCGGTTGAAGAATGTCATCTCGCGGGTTTTGTCAACGGCAGCATCGTGAGTAACAGAGACATGCAGGAGGCGCAGAATTACGGCAGAATTCTGCTGAACGGCGGACTGAAGATTCCGGATTTCTTCACGGAAGAGGAGTGCATCAAGCTGCGGCAGATCGGGATTTTCTGAAGTCTGCTGTCTGAAAAGGCAAACAGCGAACAATCGCAGAAATAAGATTAAAGTGATAATAATCCGTCGGCTGAGCCTGATATCTGACAGGTTTCGCCGACGGATATTTTTTAAAGACAGATAAAATCAGAAATTCAGTGCGTTGACTGCGGAACGATCACTGATCCTGTGATAAACCGGCGCTTTCGTGTCGGAGGTATCGAACTGATCAAAGCGTCCTGAAACCATGAGCTTTGAAGTCAGAGGACTGCTGCCTCCTGCGAGATAATATTTTGTTTCCTCGCCCATGCCGGTTCCCGCTGACCACTCCATATGGATCAGCCCGTTTCCGGAGACCGTACAAAAAACTGCCATATGGGCTGTGCTTCAGGGACAGGCGGAAGCGCGTCAGGGACGGAAGTCTCTGGAAAGTATATTGAGCCTTTTGAAAAATCTATGATACAATATCCTCCGTTGTTGTTATAATAACTATGTATGCGCTGCATGGGGAAGAATTCCGTGCGGCATCTGAGTAACAGAAAAGAGATTGCATTGTTTCGGGAGTATCAGCAGATATGAGAAGAGGAAAAACACCGGTCTGGGTCTATATCGTCAGCGCGCTGCTTGCCTGTCTTGCGGTCGGAGCCTATACGGTTCTGGAGACAGGCACTTATGCAGAAGCCGATGTCGCGGACAGTTCTGAAGAATTTCCTGCGGAGACGGAAAAAGGAATCATACCGGATCTGA
>Ga0256406_1001251_pt1 | contig 42079 bp, 53 predicted proteins | sample RumenRJG_03DNA_FD_185986 | JGI IMG/M metagenome (GOLD analysis project Ga0256406, IMG submission 185986) | Bovine rumen microbial communities from Lethbridge, Alberta, Canada - RJG_03 | ecosystem: Host-associated > Mammals > Digestive system > Stomach > Rumen | place: Canada: Alberta | collected... | reverse complement strand
AAGTCGGTGTCCAGGCCATCCACGCCAAGGTGCCCCTGGAGCAGATGTTCGGCTACGTTACCTCGCTTCGCACCATCACCTCCGGCCGCGCCAACTCCACCATGGAGTTCTCGCACTACGCCGAGGTCACCCGCGACCAGCAGGACGCCATCCTCAAGAATAAGAATAATTAAAAAATAAAAACAATGAGTCAAAGAATCAGAATCAAGCTCAAATCTTACGACCACAACCTCGTCGACAAGTCGGCCGAGAAGATTGTGAAGACCGTTAAGATGACTGGTGCAGTGGTCAATGGCCCCATTCCCCTGCCTACCAACAAGAAAATCTTCACCGTCAACCGCTCCACCTTCGTCAACAAGAAGTCGCGCGAGCAGTTCGAGCTCAACACCTACAAGCGTCTGATGGACATCGAAATCAACGATCGTACCAAGACCATTGACGCTCTCATGAAACTCGAGCTCCCCAGCGGTGTCGAAGTAGAAATCAAAGTGTGAATTTAATCAGCCTATGTCATCCAGATAAGCTGAATTGTCTAATCATTAAAGAATCCAAACTAAACAATGTCAGGATTAATCGGAAAGAAAATCGGAATGACCAGTCTTTTTGATGCCGACGGAAAGCAGGTTCCGTGCACAGTGATTGAAGCTGGTCCTTGTGTCGTTACACAAGTCAGAACCATTGAGAAAGATGGCTATGAGGCTATCCAGCTCGCCTTTGGTGAAAAGAGCGAAAAGCACACCACCAAGGCTATGCGTGGCCACTTCGCCAAAGCCAACACCACCCCCAAACGCTACCTCGCTGAGTTCTCCCGCTTCGAGGAAGGCCACAAGAAGAAACACGGTGAAGTGCTCACCGTCGAGGTCTTCCAGGAGGGCGAGTTTGTCGACGTTGTCGGCACCTCCAAGGGTAAAGGCTTCCAGGGCGTAGTCACCCGTCACGGCTTCGGCGGTGTCGGCGACAAGACCCACGGTCAGCATGACCGTCTGCGCGCCCCTGGTTCGGTCGGTGCATCCTCCTACCCCTCGCGCGTCTTCAAAGGCATGCGCATGGCTGGTCAAATGGGTAACCACCGCGTCAAGGTCCAGAACCTCCAGGTGGTCAAAATCATCGCCGAGAAAAACCTCATGCTGGTCAAAGGCTCTGTGCCCGGCCCCAAGGGTTCTATTGTCAAACTTGAAAGATGGAGTTAATAAGACATGGAGTTTAAAGTTTATAACATCAACGGAAACGAAACCGGTAGAACCATCAACCTCGAGGATTCTATCTTCGCCATCGAGCCCAACGACCACGCCATCTACCTCGATGTCAAACAGTACTTGGCCGACAACCGCCAGGGTACCCACAAGGCCAAAGAGCGCAGCGAGAACGCCCACAGCACCCGCAAACTCAAACGTCAGAAAGGCACCGGCGGCGCCCGCTCGGGCGATTTGAAGAGCCCCGTCTTCGTCGGTGGTGGCCGCATCTTTGGACCCAAGCCCCGCGACTATCGCTTCAAGCTCAACATCAAGGTCAAACGTCTCGCCCGCCGCAGCGCCCTCAGCTACAAGGCCAATGGCAACGCCATGACCGTTGTTGAGAACTTCACCTTCGAAGGCCCCAAGACCAAGAAGATGATTGAGGTTCTCAATAATCTGAAATTGAATGACAAAAAGTCGCTTTTTGTGCTTGAAAGTCAAAATAATTTCGTATCTTTGTCCGCTAGAAACCTCAAGAACGTGAAGGTTGTAAATGTGTCGCAATTAAATACTTACGACATTGTAAACGCCTCCAATATCGTTGTTTGCGAGGGTTCTTTGGGCGAAATCAACCGCGTTTTGGCAACAAAATAAGGTCTGTGAGTATAACGATTTAAGAAAGTTTAACAAATGATGAACATTATAGTAAAACCGCTGATTAGTGAAAAGATGACCCGCCTCACCGAGGCTGCGGCCAATCCTGTGCAGACTCGCATCCAGCGTAAGAAGGGTATCGCCGCCCACCCTGCTCACAACCGTTATGGCTTTGTTGTCGACAAACGCGCCAACAAAATCCAGATAAAGAACGCTGTCGAGCAGTTCTACAACGTGAAGGTCATCGATGTCAACACGATGAATTATGCCGGTAAGGTCAAGTCGCGCTACACCAAGGCTGGTTTCCTCACTGGTCGCACCAACGCCTTCAAGAAGGCCATCGTGACCCTCGCCGAGGGCGACAGCATCGACTTCTACGCCAACATCTAATCACACGAAGTAAGTAATAATAGTCAAGGTCCACTGATAAGAGACCAATAAGAATCAAGTAAAATGGCTTTAAAGAAAATTAAACCCACGACCCCCGGCCAGCGTCACAAGCTTGTCGTTACCAATGACGACATCACTACTAACAAGCCGGAAAAGAGCCTTGTGTATGGTATCCGCAAGAGCGGCGGCCGTAACAATCAGGGTAAGATGACCATGCGTTATATCGGCGGTGGTCACAAGAAACTGTATCGTTTTGTCGACTTCAAGCGCACTAAGGACGGTGTCCCCGCTGTTGTCAAAACCATCGAGTACGACCCCAACCGTAGCTCCCGTATCGCACTTGTCTCCTATGCTGACGGTGAGAAGAGTTACATCCTCTGCCCTCAGGGACTCAAGGTCGGCCAGACTGTTATGTCCGGCAAGGGCGCTGCCCCCGAGATCGGCAACACCCTCCTGCTCGCCGAAATCCCCTTCGGTACTCTCATCCACAACATTGAGCTCCGCCCAGGCCAGGGAGCCAAGATGGTTCGCTCCGCCGGTGCTTATGCTCAGCTGATGTCGCGCGATGACAAGTATGCCATCGTCAAAATGCCCAGCGGCGAAATGCGCATGATCCTTCAGGCTTGCCGTGCCACCGTCGGCATCGTCAGCAACCCCGAGCACAACCTCGAAGTTGGTGGTAAAGCCGGGCGCAATCGTCATCTCGGTCGCCGTCCGCGCAACCGCGGCGTTGTCATGAACCCCGTCGATCACCCCATGGGTGGTGGTGAAGGCCGTCAGTCTGGCGGACATCCCCGTTCCCGCAAGGGTATCCCCGCTAAGGGCTACAAGACTCGCGCTCCTAAGAAACAGTCGAGCAAGTACATCGTCGAAAGAAGAAAGAAGTAACTCAGTAAAAAGAAGAAACAATGAGTCGTTCATTAAAGAAAGGTCCTTATATTTTCCACAAATTGGAAAAACGCGTTATCGAGGCCCAGCAGTCCAACAAAAAGGTCACCATCAAGACTTGGTCGAGAGCTTCGATGATTTCGCCCGACTTTGTGGGTCAGACCATTGCCGTGCATAATGGCAACAAGTTCATCCCTGTGTACGTCACCGAGAACATGGTGGGTCACAAGCTCGGCGAGTTCGCTCCTACCCGCATCTTCCGCGGCCATGCTGGATCTAAAGACAAAGGTAAAAAGTAAACACTGAAAAGAAATGGGACGTAGAAAACACAATAGTGCAGAAGCACGCAAAGAAGCCAACAAGACCATCTATATGGCCAAGTTGCTGAATAATCCGACTTCGCCTCGTAAGACTCGCCTTGTCGCTGACTTGGTTCGCGGTGTTGATGTGGAAAAGGCTCTGGGTATCCTGCAGTACAACCCCAGAGAGTCTGCCCCCAAAATGCGTAAGCTCCTCCTTTCTGCCATTGCCAATTGGCAGGCCAAGAATGAGGGTGCTCGTATGGAAGATGCCCAGCTCTATGTCAAGCAGATTATGGTTGACGAAGGCCGCACGATGAAGCGTATGCGCACCGCCCCCCGAGGTTGTGGTTACCGCATCCGCAAACGCAGCAACCACATCACCGTGATCCTCGGTAGTCGCCTCGAAGACGCTCCTGTGGCTAAAAAAGAAACAGAAGAAAATAAATAATAACAAGAAGAAATTCAACAATGGGACAAAAAACTAACCCAATTGGAAACAGACTAGGTATTATCCGCGGATGGGATTCGAGCTGGTTCGGTGGAAGAAAGTTTGAGCAAAAGCTTGTTGAGGATGATAAGATTCGCAAGTACCTCAACGCTCGCTTGGCGAAAGCCGGTATCTCGAAAATCTATATTGAGAGAACCCTCAAACTCCTCACCGTCACGATTAATGCTGCCCGTCCGGGTCTGATTATTGGTCGTGCAGGCTCCGAGGTCGACAAACTCCGTGAGGAGCTCAAGAAATTGACCAGCAAGGATGTCCAGATTAACATCAGCGAAGTGAAGCGTCCTGAGATGGATGCTGTGCTTGTGGCACAGAACATCGCCAAGCAAATTGAGGGTCGTATTCAGTATCGCCGTGCTATCAAGAATGCTATTACCTCCACCATGCGTACTGGCGCCGAGGGCATCAAGGTCTCTATCTCTGGTCGCATTGGCGGTGCAGAAATTGCACGCAGCGAGCACTTCAAAGAGGGGCGTACTCCTCTGCATACCCTCAGGGCAGATATTGACTACTCGAATGCGGAGGCCCATACCACTTATGGTCGTATCGGTATCAAGGTGTGGATTTGCCGTGGCATTATCTATGGCAAGCCCGAATTGGTTCCTTCCACCGTTGGTGGTCAGCAGAAGGATCATCGCTTAGGCGGGGTTGGTAGCTCTCGTCGCCCCGAGGGTGCACCTCGTCGTCGCGTTAGTAACCGTAGTAACAGCAGTAAATAACTGAAGTTTTGCAATCGTTATTTGTGAAACAATAAATAAAAAGAAGAAAAATGTTACAACCTAAAAAGACAAGATATAGAAAGCAGCAAAAGGGCAAGATTAAGGGTAATGCCTTTCGTGGTCACGAGTTGGCCTTTGGCACATTCGGAATCAAGTCCCTTGAGACGTGTTTCATCACGGGGCGTCAGATTGAGGCTGCTCGTCAGGCTGTCACGCGTCATATGAAGCGTGAAGGACAAATTTGGATTCGCATCTTCCCAGACAAGCCCATTACCAAGAAACCGAATGAGGTTCGTATGGGTAAGGGTAAGGGTGCTCCCGAGTATTTTGTTGCTCGTGTCATGCCGGGTACCATGCTTTTTGAGTGTGAAGGTGTTCCGATGGACCTCGCCAAAGAGGCTCTCCGCCTTGCTGCACAAAAGCTTCCTATTTCGACCAAGTTTGTCGTGAAAAGAGACTATATTGAAGAATAATTAGAAGCCTACAGTCATGAAAAACGAAATAGCAATGAAAGAGCTCTCGACTGCTGAGTTGATGGAGAAACTTGATGCCGAGCGTGCGGGTTACCAGAAAATGGTTCTGACCCATGCTGTGTCTCCTCTCGAAAACCCCAATAAAATAAAAGAAAGTAGAAAGAATATTGCCCGCTATCTTACCGAGCTTCGTGCTCGCGAAATCGCTGACAAGAAGTAAAGTGGCAAAAAAAGAAAAAACCAATCCTAAAATGGAAAGAAACTTAAGAAAAGAAAGAATCGGTGTTGTAGTCAGCAACAAGATGGAGAAGTCTATCGTGATTCTTGTCGAGCGAAAGGTTAAGCATCCCAAGTACGGCAAGTTCGTGAAGAAATCCACGAAGTTTATGGCTCACGATGAGAAAAACGAGGCCAATATCGGAGATACTGTCCGTATTATGGAGACGCGTCCTCTGAGCAGGAACAAATGCTGGCGCTTGGTAGAAGTTATTGAGAAGGCCAAGTAAGTAATTCGTTATAGAAAAAAGAAACAAGAGATGATACAACAAGAAACCAGAATGACAGTTGCCGATAACAGTGGTGCCAAAAGTGCCCTCTGTATCCGCGTTCTGGGTGGAACCAAGAAACGTTATGCCTCTGTTGGAGACACCGTTGTGGTTGCCATTAAAGACGCCCTGCCCTCCGGCAACGTAAAGAAAGGTACTGTGTCCAAAGCAGTTGTGGTGCGTACCAAAAAAGAAATTCGTCGCAATGATGGTTCTTACATCCGCTTCGACGACAATGCTTGTGTCCTGCTGACTGCCTCTGATGAGATGCGTGGTACACGTATTTTTGGCCCGGTGGGTCGTGAGTTGCGTGAGAAACAATTTATGAAAATTGTTTCCCTCGCCCCCGAAGTGTTATAACATAAAAGAAAAAGAAAACAATGAAATTGCACGTTAAGAAAGGGGATATGGTTCAGGTAATCGCCGGCGACGATAAGGGTAAAGTCGCCAAGGTGCTGAAGGTCTATCCCGAAAAGAACCGCGCCATCGTTGAGGGGGTGAATGTGAATAAAAAACACACAAAACCCAATGCTCGTAATACTCAGGGAGGTATTGTCGAGCAGGAGGCTCCCATACACATTTCCAACTTGATGGTGGTAGCAGGAAAAACCCCTTCGAGGATTGGTCGTCGTGTGGACGAAAAGTCTGGAAAAATAGTTCGTTACGCTAAAAAAACTGGGGAGGAAATTAAATAATGACATACGTACCCGCACTTAAGACAAAATACAAGGAGGAGATTCTGCCTGCTCTTATGAAAGAATATGGTTACAAGACTGTTATGCAGGCTCCTCGTCTGAAGAAGATTACCCTTAACCAAGGTCTTGGCAAGGCAGCCATCGCCGACAAAAAGGTTATCGACAAGGGCATCGAAGAGATGACGGCTATTACTGGTCAGAAGGCTGTTGCCACCAAGTCTCGCAAAGATATCTCTAATTTCAAACTGCGTCGTGGCATGCCTATCGGTGTCCGCGTAACCCTCCGTGGTGAGCGCATGTATGAGTTCCTCGAGCGTCTCGTAACGGCGTCTATTCCCCGTATCCGTGATTTCCGTGGTATCAACGACAAGGGTTTCGATGGCAAAGGCAACTACACCTTTGGCATTGCCGAACAGATTATCTTCCCCGAAATTGATATTGACAAGATTGATCGCATTCAGGGTATGGATATCACCTTCGTCACCTCGGCCAACACCGACAAAGAGGCCATGTCGCTCCTCAAAGAGTTTGGCTTACCTTTCAAAAATCAACAAAAACAAGCATAATGGCGAAAGAATCAATTAAGGCAAGAGAGCGCAAAAGAGCCAAAATGGTTGCCAAGTACGCCGCCAAGCGTGCCGCTCTGAAAGAAAAGGTCCGTACGGGCACCCCGGAGGAGGTAGAGCAGGCTGTCATCGCCCTGCAAAAGCTTCCCAAGAATGCATGCCCCATCCGGCAGCACAATCGTTGTCAGCTGACGGGTCGTCCGAAGGGCTACATGCGTCAGTTCGGTATTTCTCGTATTAATTTCAGAGAGATGGCCGTTTCTGGTCTCATCCCTGGCGTGAAGAAAGCTAGTTGGTAAACAAGTAAATGGTAGCTTTGCAAGTTGGTAAAAACCAATACTACAAAACTTTAAATCAAGAAATAATATGGTAACAGATCCTATTGCAGATTACTTGACTCGCATGAGAAACGCCATCAGTGCAAAACACCGTGTGGTCGAGATTCCTGCATCCAAACTGAAGAAAGAGATAACCAAAATTCTCTTCGAAAAGGGCTATATTTTAAACTATAAGTTTGATAATGAAGGTGCCCACAATCAGACTATTAAAATCGCACTCAAGTATCATCCTCTGACCAAACAGCCTGCTATTGCTGAGCTCAAACGTGTATCGAGTCCTGGTCTTCGTAAGTACGTCTCCGTAAACGATATGCCTCGAGTCCTTAACGGTCTGGGTATCGCCATCGTTTCCACCTCCAAGGGTCTTATGACCGACAAAGAGGCGCGTACTCTCAATGTGGGTGGTGAAGTTTTATGTTACATCAGCTAATCAAGAGAGGAGTTAATTATGTCAAGAATAGGTAAAATGCCCATCCACCTTCCCAAAGGTGTCGAGATTAAGGTTTCCGACGACAATGTCCTGACCGTCAAGGGTCCTCTCGGAGAGCTCCATCAGAAAGTCAACCCCATGATCGAGATGAAGGTCGAAGACGGTGTTTTGAACTTCAATCGTCCCAATGACGAAAAGACCACCAAGGCCATGCATGGCCTCTACCGTGCTCTTGCCGCCAACATGGTAAAGGGTGTGAGCGAAGGATTCAAGACCGTTCAGGAGGTCATCGGCGTTGGTTACAAGGTGCAGGCCAATGGCAATGTGATGGAGATGGATCTTGGCTATTCGCACAAGATTTTCTTCGAGCTTGCCCCTGAAATCAAGGTTGAAACCGTCACCGAGAAAGGTAAGAACCCCGTCATCACCATGACCTGCTGTGACAAGCAGATTTTGGGACAGGCCGCCGCCAAGATTCGCTCGCTCCGCAAGCCCGAACCCTATAAGGGCAAGGGTATCCGCTTCCAGGGTGAAGAGGTGCGCAAGAAGGCTGGTAAAGCTGCTGCTAAATAAAGTATAACAAGGCTAGAATGGGCTTCAAACCCCCAAAAGAAATATCATGGCAACAAAAAAAGATATAAGAAGAACAAAGATTAAGTTCCGCATTCGCCACAAAGTCAGCGGAACGAAGGAAATGCCCCGTCTGTCTGTCTTCAGGAGCAATAAGGAGATTTATGCTCAGGTGATTGACGATGTGAAAGGCGTAACCCTGACTGCCGCCTCTTCCTTGGAAAAGAGTTTCGAGAAGAGTGGCAACAAGAGCGAGGTCGCCGCCAAAGTTGGAAAAACCCTGGCCGAGCGTGCCCTTGCTGCTGGTATCAACAACGTAGTGTTCGATCGTAATGGTTACCTCTACCACGGCCGCGTGAAGAGCTTGGCCGATGGTGCACGAGAAGGTGGTTTAAAATTCTAAAAAATCATGGCAGAAGTAAATATCAAAAGAGTAAAGTCAAGCGAGATTGAATTCAAGGATCGCCTCGTTGCAATCAATCGCGTCACCAAGGTAACCAAAGGTGGTAGAACCTTCACCTTCGCCGCCATCGTTGTTATCGGTAACGAAAACGGTGTGGTCGGCTACGGTCTCGGCAAAGCCAAGGAAGTTCAGGCCGCCGTCCAGAAGGGCGTCGATGATGCCAAGAAAAATCTCATCCGTATCCCCGTGCTGAAGGGTACCATCCCTCACGAACAGTGTGGCAAATACAGTGGTGCCAAGGTCTTCCTGAAGCCTGCAGCTCCTGGTACCGGTGTCATTGCCGGTGGCGCCATGCGTGCCGTTCTGGAGAGCGTGGGTGTGAAGGACGTGCTTGCCAAGAGCAAGGGTTCCTCTAATCCTCACAGTGTTGTGAAGGCCACTATCAATGCCCTCCTCCAGATGAAGGATCCCTACACCGTCTCTCAGCTCCGTGGTATCTCTCTCGACAAAGTGTTTAACGGCTAAAAATGGAGATTTAAGAAATGGCAGAACAGAAACTCAGAATCAAGCAAGTCCGCAGCATCATCGGTCGCCCTGCCCGCCAGAAGCGCACCATGGAAGCTCTCGGTCTGAGAAAGATTAACCACGTCCGTGAGGTGGTTGCCACTCCTCAAATCAAAGGTATGATTGAGAAGGTGAAGCACCTCATCGTTGTCGAAGAAATCTAACCAGTAATAAGAAAGGAAACATCATAATGAACTTAAGCAATCTCAAACCCGCAGAAGGTTCCATCAAGCATTCCAAGCGTATCGGCCGTGGTGCCGGTTCTGGCAAAGGTGGCACTTCCACACGCGGTCACAAGGGTGCCAAGTCCCGCTCGGGCTACCACCAAAAGGTCGGTTTCGAGGGTGGCCAGATGCCTCTCTACCGCCGTGTCCCCAAGTTCGGTTTCAAGAATATCAACCGTGTTGAGTACGTCGGTATCAACATCGACACTCTGAACACCCTCGCCGAGTCCAAGAATATCACCGACTTCAGCGTCGATGTTCTGAAGCAGAATGGTCTTATCTCCGGCAAGGACCGCGTCAAGATCCTTGGCCGTGGCGAACTTTCCAAGACCGTCAACGTCACCGCCCACGCTTTCTCGGCTACCGCCAAGAAGGCCATCGAAGACAAGGGTGGCGTAGCTACTGTTATTGAATAAACAAGTCATCAATTACCAATGAAGCGTTTTATACAGACACTTAAAAACATCTGGTCGATAGAAGACCTGCGCAAGAGGATTCTCTACACCCTTGGACTGGTTCTCATCTACCGCATTGGCTCCTATGTCGTGCTGCCAGGTGTTGACCCCTCTCAGCTCGGTGCGCTGCGTCAGCAGGGCTCCGAAGGTCTGATGGGCCTTCTCAACATGTTCTCGGGTGGTGCATTCTCCAATGCCTCTGTCTTTGCATTGGGTATCATGCCCTACATCACGGCCTCCATCGTCATCCAGCTCCTGGTGATGGTGGTTCCCAGATTCCAGAAGATGCAGAGGGAAGGTGAAAGTGGCCGTAGAAAGATGAATCAAATCACGCGAGGCCTTACCGTCCTCGTCACCGGTCTGCAGGCGCCGGCCTACATCACCAACATGATGTACCAGCTCAACGCCTCGTCCACTGCTCTGCATCCCTTCGACGGCAGCGGCCCCTCGCTGTTTTTCTGGGTGAGCAGTATCATCATCCTCATCTGTGGCACTCTCTTTGTCATGTGGCTTGGCGAGCGCATCACCGACAAGGGTGTTGGCAACGGTATCTCGCTTCTGATTATGATTGGTATCATCGCCCGTCTACCCTTCGCCCTGTCGGCCGAGTTCGCCTCGCGTCTGACCGAAGGTGGCGGATTGGTGATGTTCTTGTTCGAACTGGTGGTGCTGCTGGCAGTCATCTTGCTGGTCATCCTGCTCGTGCAGGGCACCCGCCGTATCCCCGTCCAGTATGCCAAACGCATCGTCGGCAACAAGCAGTATGGTGGTGTGCGCCAGTACATCCCCATCAAGGTCAACGCCGCCGGCGTCATGCCCATCATCTTCGCTCAGGCCATCATGTTCCTGCCCATCACCTTCATGGGCTTCAACAACGACAGCCCCTCGAAGTTCTGGATGGCATTCGCTGACTACAACAGCTTCTGGTATAATGTCGTCTTCGGCATCCTTGTGGTGATTTTCACCTACTTCTACACCGCCATTGCTATCAACCCCAATCAGATGGCTGAGGACATGAAGAAGAACGGTGGCTTCATCCCCGGTGTCAAGCCCGGCAAGAAGACCGCCGAGTACCTCGAGGGCATCCTCTCGAAGATCACCCTCCCGGGCTCCATCTTCCTGGCCATCGTGGCCGTGTTGCCCGCTGTTGTGCGCCTGTTCGGTGTGAACACCCAGTTCGCTCAGTTCTATGGCGGCACCTCGCTGCTCATCCTCGTCGGTGTCGTACTCGACACCCTGCAGCAGATTGAGAGCCACCTCCTTATGCGCCACTACGATGGTCTGACCAAGACGGGTCGCATCAAGGGTCGCTCCTCCATGTCCATCCAAGCCTAAAATCAAGCGCAGACAATGATTCTCCTTAAGACCAAAGAAGAAATAGCGCTCATACGTGACGCCGCCCTCCTCCTCGGGAAAACCCTCGCGGAGGTGGGCCGTCATATACACCCGGGTGTAACCACCGCCTTCCTCAATCAGATTGGCGAGCAGTACATCCGCGACCACGGCGCCATTCCTCTTTGCAAGGGCTACGAGGGGTTCCCGTCGGCATTCTGCATCTCGGTCAACGATGTGGTGGTGCACGGCATCCCCGGCGAGCGCTTCATTAAGGAGGGTGACAATGTCTCGCTCGACTGTGTCATCTCGCTCAACGGCTACGTGGCCGACTCTGCCTACACCTTTGGGGTGGGGGAGGTGTCGCCCGAGGTCAGTCGGCTGATGAAGGTGACCAAGGAGGCACTCTATATCGGACTGGACAAGTGCAAGGCCGGCAACCGTGTGGGTGACATCAGCCACGCCATCCAGATGCATTGCGAGAAGAACGGCTACTCCGTCGTCCGCGAGCTCTGTGGCCATGGCGTGGGGCTCAAGATGCACGAATCGCCCAACGTGCCCAACTACGGCACCCCTGGCACCGGTCCCCTGCTCAAGGAAGGCATGGTCATCGCCGTGGAGCCGATGGTCTGCATGGGCTCGAAGAATGTCAAGTTCTCCAAGTCCGACGGCTGGACCTGCAGCACCAAGGACGGCAAGCCCGCGGCTCACTTCGAGCACACCGTCGCTATCACCGCCAACGGCCCCGACATCCTGACAACCTTCGATTTTATAGAGAACAAATAAGAATAATAAAAGCACACACGGTAAGTAAAACAGAATGGCAAAACAGGCATCCATACAACTGGACGGCACCGTCCTCGAGTCCCTCGGCAACGCCATGTTCCGCGTCGAACTTGAAAACGGGCATCAGATTATTGCACACATCTCCGGCAAGATGCGCATGCACTACATCAAGATTCTCCCCGGAGACAAGGTGCAAATCGAAATGTCGCCCTACGACCTCTCCAAAGGCCGTATCACTTACCGCCACAAATAAGAGAAGAAGTACAAACAAGATTAATAATTACACACATCATGAAAGTAAGAGTCTCCGTAAAGAAAAGATCGCCCGAGTGCAAAGTGGTGCGCCGCCACGGGGTGGTCTATGTCATCAACAAGAAAAATCCTAAATTCAAACAAAGACAAGGATAATTAAAAAACAATAAAAACAATTTATGGCACGTATTGCAGGTATTGACTTACCCAAGAACAAAAGAGGAGAGATAGGCTTGACCTATATCTACGGTATCGGACGCAGCACCGCCAAAGAGATCCTGGCCAAGGCCGGTATCGACGAAGGCAAGAAGGTGCAGGACTGGACCGACGACGAGCAGAACGCCCTCCGCACCATCATCAACGATGAGTACAAGGTCGAAGGCGCCCTCCGCTCCGAGGTGCAGATGAACATCAAGCGACTGATGGACATCGGTTGCTATCGTGGTGTCCGCCACCGTATCGGTCTGCCCCTCCGTGGCCAGAGCACCAAGAACAATGCTCGCACTCGCAAGGGTAAGAAGAAAACTATCGCTAACAAGAAGAAAGCTACCAAGTAAGAAGTAATGGTTGTAGCGCCCCAGCCGCGGATTAGATTATAGGACATATAGGAGCGGTTGGCAGTAAAGAAACAAAGTAAATCAAGCAAAAACAAATGGCAAAAACTTCCAAACCGACCAAAAGAAGAGTCGTAAAAGTTGAACCTCAGGGAAGAGCATGCATCTTTGCATCCTTCAACAACGTCATCATCTCGCTGACGAACAACGCCGGTCAAGTGATTTCTTGGTCCTCTGCTGGAAAAATGGGCTTCCGCGGATCGAAGAAAAACACTCCGTATGCCGCACAGATGGCTGCGGAAGATTGCGGCAAAGTTGCTTATGATTTGGGCCTAAGAAAAGTCAAGGTCTTTGTGAAAGGACCCGGTCAAGGACGTGAATCTGCAATCCGCGCAATCAACACCTGCGGCATCGAAGTGATGGAAATCACCGACGTCACCCCCCTGCCCCACAATGGTTGCCGCCCCCCCAAGCGTCGTCGTGTGTAATTATTAATCTTTTAAAGAACAACTCAAAAAATGGCAAGATACACAGGTCCCAAGACCAAAATCGCACGCAAGTTCCACGAGCCTATCTACGGCCCGGACAAGAATTACGAGAAGCGCCCCTATGCCCCCGGCATGCACGGCCAGAACCGTCGCCGCGGCAAACTCTCCGAGTACGGCGTACAGCTGCAGGAGAAGCAGAAGGCCAAATACACCTACGGCATCCTCGAGCGCCAGTTCCGCAAACTCTACGCCGAAGCCTCCCGTCGCGGCGGCATCACCGGTGAGGAACTGATGAAACTCATCGAGGCCCGCCTCGACAACGTCGTCTACCGCCTCGGCCTCGCCCGCAGCCGCGCACAGGCCCGCCAGCTCGTCTCCCACCGCCACATCGCCGTCAACGGCAACGTGGTCAACATCCCTTCCTATTCTTTGAAAGAGGGCGATGTCGTTTCGGTTCGCGAGCGCAGCAAATCGCTCGAAATCATCACCGACTCCCTCGCCTCGCGCGCCAACAACTATCCTTGGCTCGAATGGGACGGCAACGCCATGAGCGGCAAATTCGTCAGCTTCCCCCAGCGCGCCGACATCCCCGAGAACATCAACGAGCAGCTCATCGTCGAGCTCTACTCCAAGTAATAGTCTTGGCACATAAAGCCTGATGCCCGCGCAACTCAGGCACGAGTAAAAACAAAGAAAGAAAGGATATAAAATGGCAATACTATCATTCCAAAAGCCCGACAAGGTGGTCATGCTCGAAGCTGACGACTTCCGCGGTACCTTCGAATTCCGTCCGCTGGAGCCCGGCTACGGCACTACCATCGGCAACGCCCTGCGTCGCGTCCTTCTCTCTTCGCTCGAAGGCTATGCTATCACTTCCGTCCAAATCAAAGGCGTCGACCACGAATTCTCCTCGCTCCCCGGCGTGGTGGAAGACATGACCGACATCATCCTGCGACTGAAGCAGATACGCTTCCGCCAACAGCTGGAGGATACCGACCACGAGAAACTCTCCTTCACGGTCAAAAACCAGACCGTCTTCAAGGCCGGCGACCTCAACAACTACCTCAACGGATTCCAAGTGCTCAACCCCGAACTCGAAATCTGCCACATGGAAGCCCAGACCGAGCTCGAAGTCAGCCTCTCCATCGACAAGGGTCGTGGCTACGTCCCCGCCGACGAGAACAAGCGCCCCACCGACCCCATCGGTGTCATCGCCATCGACTCCATCCACACCCCCATCAAAAAAGTCATGTACGCCGTCGACGACTACCGCGTCGAACAGCGCACCGACTACGAGAAGCTCACCTTCGACATCGAGACCGACGGCTCCATCCACCCCAAAGAGGCCCTCAAAGAAGCCGCTGCCATCCTCATCCAGCACTTCCTCCTCTTCTCCGACGAGCGCATCACCCTCGAGGTCGAAACCAAGCCCGTGCAGGAAGACTTCGACGAAAGCACCAACCACATGCGCCAGCTCCTCAAAACCAAACTCATCGACCTCGACCTCTCCGTCCGCGCACTCAACTGCCTCAAGGCCGCCGAAGTCGACACCCTGGGCGAGCTCGTAGCCTTCAACAAATCCGACCTGCTGAAATTCCGCAACTTCGGCAAAAAATCCCTCACCGAACTCGAAAACCTGGTAGCCTCCAAAAACCTCGAATTCGGCATGAACGTTGCAAAGTATAAACTTGATAAAGAATAAGAAAACAATATGAGACACGGTTGCAAAGTAAATCATCTGTCAAGAACCCACGCCCATCGCGTCGCCATGCTCTCCAACATGGCCACCTCGCTCATCATGCACAAACGCATCGAGACCACCGTGGCCAAAGCCAAGGCGCTCCGCGTGTACGTCGAGCCCATCATCAACCGCTCCAAAGAGGACTCCACCCACAACCGCCGCATCGTCTTCAGCTACCTCCACAGCAAAGAGGCCGTCAACGAACTCTTCCGCGAAGTCTCGCAGAAAGTCGCCCAGCGCCCCGGTGGCTACACCCGCATCCTGAAGACCGGCATCCGCCACGGTGACAACTCCGAGATGTGCATCATTGAGCTCGTCGACTACAACGAGAACATGCTCCGCGAGCCCAAGGCCAAGAAAGCCAAGACCACCCGCCGCTCCCGCGCCAAAAAAGCCGACGCCGCCCCCGCTGCCGAAGCCCCCGTCGCCGAAGCCCCAGTGGTCGACGCCCCCGCCGCCGAGGCCGAAGCCCCCAAGGCCGAGTAACCTCCGCCGCCACCGAGCGTGGTTCATCAACACCGAAGCCCTCCATTGTGAGGGCTTTTCTTGTTTCAAAACAAGAAAAACAAAAAAGACAAGAAATATGTGGGCGGGAAAATAAATTTCTCCACGTCGGAAAAAGTTCGTATCTTTGCAGCTGAAAGCAGGGAATATCATGGAAACCATCTACACGCCATCGCGCACACATACAGTGCCTTTGCCCTCAAACAAACGCCACGAAAACAGCGACGAGATCCCTCTCACGCCGAAAGAGCGTTTGCGCACGGTAGAAGAATTTGTGGATCAGTTGGAGCAAGCCGTGCTGGAGCGTTTATGAGGGAATACAAGGTCAGAGTCCTGGACTCAGTCTTCGACGACATCGGCAGGATTGCAGACTTTATCATAAGTGTCAGCACACCGGACCACGCAGTCAAGTATGTTCGGCAACTGGGAGCCGAGATTATGACGTTGCGCTATCTTGCGGGTGTCATCCCCGAGAGTCGTTACCTATCCGTTCGATGCTACCACCCGCATGCCAGGCAGTTGCGTACCCGCAACAAACAGTTCAATATCATTTTTCACATCGAAGGGCAAACAGCCATCGTAGACAAGGTTATCGCCTCAAAGATGATAAAGTAGGCATTCCTTGTAAATTCGGCAAAATTTCAATCAGGGCGCACGGAGCATAATCCGCTTTCGCTTGATTGTAGATGCTGCCCACATCTGCATACCGGCATGCGTGAGATAAGTTCCTTCGACCGCTCCTTCCAACGGTTAGCCAAAGCCGCTGTAAAGCGGACATATGAAAATATACTTCGACCAAAGTATCCACCATTACCCAACGATGGGTAATAATGCGAAAAGGCCTAACTATTACCCTAGAGAGCCCCTACCATTCCCCTACAATCCCCTCCCCACTTTTTTTTGCATTTCTATCACTCCATTTCCTCTTTTTTTCGTATCTTTGCACTCTCGAAAAAGGTAACAATAAAACATAAAACATTATGAGCCAAATAATAGGAATACGTGGCCGCCAAATTCTTGACTCGCGCGGCAACCCCACAGTCGAAGTCGACGTCTACACCGACCAGGGTGCCGTCGGCCGTGCCGCCGTCCCCTCCGGCGCCTCCACCGGCGTCCACGAAGCCTGCGAGCTTCGCGACGGCGACAAGAGCCTCTACCTCGGCAAAAGCGTCATGCAGGCTGTGAACAACGTCAACAACGTCCTCAACGAAGAACTGCAAGGCATGTTCGTCAGCGAGCAGAAAGCCATCGACCAGAAGATGATCGAGCTCGACGGCACCGACAACAAATCGCGCCTCGGCGCCAATGCCATTCTCGGCGTGAGCCTCGCCGTGGCCAAAGCCGCGGCCCAGGAGAGCGGCCAGGAACTCTACCGCTACCTCGGTGGCGTCGGCGCCCACACCCTCCCCATCCCCATGATGAACATCCTCAACGGCGGCTCGCACGCCGACAACAGCATCGACTTCCAGGAGTTCATGATCATGCCCGTCGGCGCCCCTTCGTTCAGCGAGGCGTTGCGCATGGGCGCCGAAGTGTTCCACAACCTCCGCACCGTCCTCAAGGGCAAAGGCCTCTCCACCAACGTGGGCGACGAGGGCGGCTTCGCCCCCAACCTGGGCTCCAACGAGGAAGCCCTGACCTGCATCCTCCAGGCCATCGAGAAAGCCGGCTACCGCCCAGGCGAGGACGTCTACATCGCCCTCGACGCCGCCGCCAGCGAGTTCTATGTGGCCGACGAGAACGTCTACCACCTCAAGTGGTCCACCGGCGACAAACTCACTCCGCAGCAGATGAGCGACTTCTGGAAAGACTGGGTCGCCAAGTACCCCATCATCAGCATCGAAGACGGCATGGCCGAGGACGACTGGGACGGCTGGCGCCTCCACACCGACGCCATCGGCGACCGCTGCCAGCTCGTCGGCGACGACCTCTTCGTCACCAACGTCCAGCGCCTCCAGATCGGCCTCGAGCGCAAGGTGGCCAACTCCATCCTCATCAAGCTCAACCAGATCGGCACCCTCAGCGAAACCATCGATGCCGTGGGCCTCGCCACCCGCAATCAGATGACCTCCATCATCAGCCACCGCAGCGGCGAGACCGAGGACACCACCATTGCCGACCTCGCCGTGGCCCTCAACACCGGCCTCATCAAGACCGGCTCCGCCTCGCGCACCGACCGCATCTGCAAGTACAACCAGCTGATGCGCATCGAGGAAGGCCTCGGCGACCAGGCCTACTACCTCGGCCGCGACTTCAAATTCCTCAAACGCTAGTGTCGATCCCCTCCAGGATATTCAGATAGTTCTGATAGCGCTCCGCACTCACAAGGCCGTCCTCGACGGCCTTTTTTACTGCGCAGCGCGGCTCGTGCCGGTGGGTGCAGTTAGAAAAGTAGCACTCCGGCAGCACCGTCCGCATCTCGGGGAAGAAATGCGAAAGCTCCTGCTCGTTGAAGTCCACCATGCCGAACTCTTTGATGCCCGGCGTGTCGATGAGGTAAGTGGTCCCGGTGCCCAGTTGGATGGGGTGTATCTCGGCGAAGGTGGTGGTGTGCTTCCCCTTGAGGCTCCAGTCGGAGAGCTCGCCCACGCGCAGGTCCAGCCCCGGGCAGAGGGCGTTCAGCAGGGCGCTTTTGCCCACCCCGCTGTGGCCGCTGAAGAGCACCGTCTTGCCTCCTATCGCCTGGCGCACCGCCTCGAGCCCCTGCCCTGTGAGGGCCGACACCTCGTGCACCGCGTAGCCCGCGCTGCGGTAGATGCCGCTCAGCTCGCGCTGTGCCTCCCATAGCTCCCCGTCGTAGAGGTCCACCTTGTTGAATATGAGGCATGCCGGTATGTGGTACGCCTCGGCCGTGACCAGCAGGCGGTCGATGAAGCCCGTTGAGGTGCGCGGCAGCCCCATTGTCGCCACCACGCAGAGCAGGTCGATGTTGGCAGCGAGGACGTGGGTCTGCTTGGAGAGCTTGGTGGCGCGGCGCACGATGTAGTTGCGGCGCTGCTCCACGTCGTGGATTAGGCCCGTGCCATCGGCCTCCAGTTCGTAGCTTACACGGTCGCCCACGGCCACGGGGTTGGTCTGCTTGTTGCCCCGCAGGCGGTAGTTGCCCCGCAGGCGGCAGTCGCGCTGCCCGCCGTCGGCCTCCAGCACCCGATACCAGCTGCCGGTGGTTCGTATGACCAGTCCTTCGTGCATCGTTTTCGGGCTGCAAAATTACGAAATTTTCTTGAATTTTAAACTTTTTTCGTATCTTTGCACCCTCAAACTCAACCGCACCGAACATGGATACACCCTTCTCTATCATCATTCCAAGCTGGAACAACCTACCATTCCTGCAACTCTGTGTAGACAGCATTCGAAAGAATTCCGCTACGCGACACCAAATTATTGTCCATGTCAACGAGGGCTCCGACGGCACCCTCGAGTGGGTGCGCAGCCAGGGGTTGGACTACACCTTTTCAGAGCGTAACATCGGTGTCTGCATGGCGTGCAATATGATGCGCACCAAGGTGGCTACTGACTATATCTTCTACGTCAACGACGACATGTACCTCCTCCCCGGTTGGGACACCGCGCTCGCTGCCGAGGTGGCCTCGCTGCCCGACAACCGCTTCTTCCTCTCCTCCACCATGATCCAGCCCCACAATCACCTTGATGGAGGTATCACTGCCAATTATGGCGATAGCCTTGAAAGCTTTGACGAATCACGCCTGTTGCGCGACTATATGTCGCACGAACATCGTGACTGGCGTGGCGCCACCTGCCCCCCCAACCTCATGCATCGCGACATTTGGGACCTCATCGGCGGTTACAGCATCGAATACACCCCCGGCATGGGCAGCGACCCCGACCTGACGGCCAAGCTATGGATGGCCGGTGTGCGCCACTTCAAGGGACTATCGGCTTCGCGCGCCTACCACTTCGAGACCCGTAGCACTGGACGAGTCAGACGCAACAATGGACGCATACAATTTATGCTGAAGTGGGGCGTCAACAATTCGGCGGTACGTCGCCACCTGGTGCATCAAGGTGAGCCTTGGGGTACACGCTCCGCACGCGAAGGTCTCTCCGCATCAGACCATCGGTTGACCCGCCTGAAGGCCATTTGGGCCTTACTTACGGGATGTCAGCTCGGCCCTATTGACCCCATCCAATAGCATGCGACTTTTCTATCTCCTCCTTACCACTCTCCTCATCCCACTTTCGGCTAGTGCACAGCATTGGCGCGATATTGCCTCCTATCGACTCAATAAGATGCAGCCACACGACTGTGTCGTACCCGAGGGTGACTGGCAGCGCTCGCTGGATGGACAATGGATTGCACCTGGTGGCGACTCTGTTACACTTCCCATGCACCAGCCATTCGCAGACTCAATCCTCGTCCTGCAGCGCAATTTCACCCTGCCCGACCACTGGATTGGTCGTCGCACGGTGGTCAGCTTTGCTGCTGCTGGACCTGCATTCTATCTCTACGTCAACGGGCGACAGGTGGGCTACAGCGAAGACTCTAAAACCCCAGCCGAGTGGGACATCACACGATACCTCCGTCCGAGTGTAAACCTTATGGAAATACGTCTCCTATGCAATTCCACCGGCAACCTCCTTGAAGATAACATTCCCGTTGGAGGTATCACCAGGTCGATTACCCTTTACTCCCTGCCCTCAATCTATATATCCGACCTCCGCATCGATGCCACACTCGACACGAGCGACTACCTCACCGGCAGGCTTGATATTATGGTTGACCTCAGTCGAGAGGTACAAGGCGGCAGCGTAGAGGTGGAAATACTTGGCCGCAGTACGCGTAAGGCGCTACGTCCGGGCGACTGGTTTGTAAGCCTTGGACCCGAAGTGGGATTGGTCGAGCCGTGGAGCGATACCTCTCCGTCGCTTTATTCACTCACTGTGCGTCTAATAGATGCTACTGGGCGTGAAACACATCGCCTTGTCAAGTACATTGGCTTCCGCCGCGTCGAAATCCGCCAGGGACAGCTTCGGCTCAATGGGCACCCCCTTGAGATACGCGGACTCAACCGCATTGAACAATCGCCCCTCGGCGGACAGCATGTATCACGAGATGAGATGCGGCGTACTGCGACGATTTTCAAGCAGCTAGGGTTTAACGCAGTGCGTACCCTCCGACACCCGCCTGACGACTATTGGGTGCACCTCTGCGACTCGCTTGGCATACTTCTCTGTCTCCAACCAACACTTTGCCCCTCGGACGCCACTCTGCTTGACGATTCGCGGTGGCTCAACCCCGTGCTCGACCGCGTTGTCAACCTCTACCGGCGCTATCGTAACCACCCATCGGTAGTAGTTTGGTGCCTCGCTGCCGATGGTCTAACAGGTCGTTGCCTCGACGATGCTTACCGTTTCTTGCGTTCCAAGGATCCTTCGCGTCCTATTCTTGCCCCTTCCCTGTGGTCGCCACGCGCCACCGACATCGCTTCGCCACCCAATCCCTCCCCAGCGCTCCTGCGCCGCTACCTTAAGAATATCCCAGCCCATTTGCCCTGCCTTCCTGTCATGTTCACCCCCACTGCGGGATCGCTGGACGACTTCTGGCAGCTTGTGCGCGAAGAACCACGCCTTTCTGGGGCTTTCCTCTCCGATTTCCAGCTCGACGAGATGGCTCCAATCCTTTCTTCATTTAAGCAGCATGAAAATTAATTTTTGGCCACCTCGCAAAACCTTCGTATCTTTGCACCGCAATATATCAATGATGAAATGACACTACTGCTTGTATTTCTGTTAGGTGCGATGTTTGTATCGTTCCTATGTTCCATTTTGGAGTCGGTCCTCATGTCCACCCCGCTCTCCTATATCACCATGCGCGAAGACGAGGGCTACAAGGCTGCCACCCTGTTCAAAAAATACAAGCAGGACAACGCCCAGGCCATAGCTGCCATCCTCTCGCTCAACACCATCGCCCACACCATCGGCGCCGCCGGCGTTGGCATGCAAGCCACCGAGGTGTTCGGCTCTGAGTGGTTCGGCGTTGTCTCCGTCGTCACCACTATCCTCATCCTCGTATTCACCGAGATTATCCCCAAAACCATCGGCACCAGCCAGTGGCGACGCCTCATGGGCTTCACCGCCCTCACTATCCGTGTCCTCATCTTCATCCTCTATCCTGTCGTCATCCTTGTCCAGTGGTTCACCCGTCTCATAGCCCCACACGACGACGACGAGACCGCCGTCAGCCGCGAGGAAGTCGCCGCCATGGCCGACATGGGCGAGGATGAAGGCGTTATCGACAGCGATGAAAACAAAATCATCCAGAACGTCATCAAGCTCTCCTCCATCAAGGCCTACGACGTCATGACACCGCGCGTTGTCGCCGCCACCGCACCCGAGAGCATGACCCTCCGTGACTTCTACCGCCAGGCCGAGTACTCCCACTTCTCGCGCATACCCGTTTATGCCGACGAGGAGGACTTTATCACTGGCTACGTCCTTCGGAGCGAGGCACTTGAAGAGCTAGCCGAGGACCACTTTGCCACCACCCTCGGCCAGATCAAACGCACCATACCACTCTTCAACGAGGAAATGTCCGTGGCCGAAATTTGGGACAACCTTCTCCGACACAAAGAACAAATCGCCGGCATCATCGACGAGTTCGGCGCCTTCCAGGGCATCATCACCCTCGAGGATATCATCGAGACCATCTTCGGCCTTGAGATAATAGACGAGTCCGACCAAGTGGCCGACATGCAGCAGTATGCCCGCGAGCGCTGGCAGCAGCGTCAACGCCGCTTCAAGGAAATCAACCTCCCCGAGTAATCCGCCAACTAAAACAGAAGCGACCGCCATCCTTCGATGACGGTCGCCTTGCTTTGTATCCGCTCAAGAGTCGAATTACATGGCGTTGACTTTGCGCATGAGTTTCGATTTGAGGTTGGAAGCCTTGTTCTTGTGGATGACCGAACGCTTGGCCAGCTTGTCGATGATGGAGAGCATCTTGGGCAGACGCTCGGTGGCAGCGGCCTTGTCCTCCAGAGCGCGGAAGTCGCGCAGGGCGTTGCGCATGGTTTTGGCATAGTAACGGTTCTCAACTCTCTTCTTCTCGTTGGAACGAATTCTCTTTTTTGCAGACTTGTGGTGTGCCATAAATTGTTACTTGTTCTGTTCTTTTATATATTATATTGTACCGCGTGCGGGATTCGAACCCGCGATTTTAAGAATGAAAATCTTACGTCCTGGGCCAACTAGACGAACGCGGCATTGCGGTGTTTTTTCACCTGCTTTTTTCTTTCAAAAGCGGGTGCAAAATTACGAACATTTTCCGACATGGCAAAATTTTTTTCACCATCGGCTGTTGACAACCTTTCGGGGTTATTCGTTATCTGCCTGAAAACGAAAGCCTAAGCGCTTGCCGGTGACCAGCATTTTTTTGTCAAAATTGGTGCGCATTTCACCCACCGAGACCAGCTTGATTTCGTCATACGGGGGTGTCAAAAGGTCAAAATTGGTGGTGTACTCGATGGCCGATTCGATAATTCCTTGCACGGACTCGGGCGTCACCGTCGAAGTGTTGAAATTCGTGTACAGCATCCCCAACTCGCGCTTGCCCTCGATGAAATAATGCTTCTCGAGGTTCACGAAGACGCGCCCGATCATGTATCCGAGGTCGTTCTCGCGCTGGTAGGCGAAGCTGTCGGCCAGGAAGTTATATATGTGGATTACACCGCAATACGAGCGTTGCGGGTCCTCGCGCACGTAGGGCGTTTTCATCACCTGGTGGTCGCGCGAAAACTCGAACACGTTGCTGTGCATCATGAAAATCAGTATGTCGCCGCCGAACTTCACCTCGAACTCGAAGTCGCCGCGGTCAGTGAATTCGAATGCCACATGCTTGCCTTCCTCGCGGCATGCTTGCTGGAATTGCTGGATGAGTTCGCGGGTGGTGGTGCGGAAGAGTTCGAAGGCGTCTTTGGTGGAGTTGAAGACGGTTTGTTTGAGTTGGCTTTTGTTGAAAACCAAGTCTTTCAGTTCGGGTTTGAGTTGCATGGGTTTGCGTTTCTGGTTGATAATGTTTGGGGTGATAACGCTTGCGTGGGGAAAATAGTATGCCTGCGGGGCAGTTTTTTCTTCTCGTCGGCCTGTGCGGTGGATGGGTAGGGGGGAGGCAGGGGTTTGGAGGGGGGATGGTAGGGTTGTTCTTCGGTTGTTCTTCGGTTGTTCTTCGTCTGGCATAGGTGGGGGAGGCGGGGTTGGGCGACAGATATGTCGAGAACGTACAATATACGAAAAGATTGTGGGAAGTTTGCATTTTTAACATTTTTTTTCTTGCATAAAAAAAATAATGTGTATCTTTGCAGCCGAATTAAGTGGAACGAACAACTATTGAATGAAGCAAGGGTATCAGTTTTAACCCCCTAAAAATTAGAGGAATATGACGGACGTAAAGACCCGACAACTGTCAGACAATGAACTGATCATTCGCTACCAAGATGGCGACGCATCCTGTTTTGAGGCACTCCTCGAGCGCTATCAAGCCAAGGTGTATGGCTATATTTTCTCCGTCGTCAAGGACAAGGAGACGGCCGATGACATCTTCCAGGACACGTTCTACAAGGTCATCGTCACCATCAACTCCGGCCAGTACAAGGATGAGAACAAGTTCGTCCACTGGGTGATGCGCATTGCGCACAACCTCATTGTCGACCACTTCCGCCGCAACAACAAGATGCCCATGGTGCCCAACAAGCCCGAGGGCGATGTGGTGGACACCCTCAAGGCCCAGGACGACAATGTGGAGCACATGATGATGAAGAAGCAGACCAGCCAGAACATCCGCAAGTTGGTGCGCATGCTTCCGCCCGAGCAGCGCCGCGTGGTCATCCTGCGCCACTACGGCAAGTGTGACTTCAAGGACATCGCCGCCCGCACGGGCGTGAGCATCAACACGGCGCTGGGCCGCATGCGCTACGCCATCATCAACCTTCGCCGCCTGGCGCAGGAGCACAATATGTACGTGGAACTGTAACATGCTGATTATCCCCCCACCCACACAAGTTGGTGCACATATAATTCAGGGCACATCCCCGAATAAATAATTATAATGGTAGCGACCACATAGTGGACGCTATCTTTTTTCTATACAGCTCGAAAATAACCACCGAACAATCTCCAAACAACATCCACAATGAAAAAAACACTCCTCGCGCTCTTCCTGCTGGCCGCCCTGCCGCTGCGCACCCTGGCCTACGACTTCTCCGCCGTCGCCCCCACCGGCCAAACGCTCTACTATAATATCGTGAACGGAGAAGCTCAGGTTACCTATCCATTTATTCCTATCATTCACTGGTACGGACATACCAAACCCACAGGCGACCTCATTATCCCCGACAGTGTCGTCCACAGTTCTTCCGGAATTACATACGCAGTAACATCTATTAGAGATACTACATTCTATAATTGCACTGGTCTGACGTCAGTAACCCTACCTAATTCCCTAACCGCCATCGGGAAGAGTGCGTTAGGTCAGTGCTTTGGTCTGACAGGCACCTTGACAATTCCGAACTCCGTAACGTCTATTGGAAATCTTGCGTTCGGCTACTGCCCCGGCCTGACGTCGGTAACGATAGGAAACTCCGTAACTTCCATTGGGGATGGTGCGTTCATGTACTGCACTGGCCTGACAGGCACCTTGACAATTCCGAACTCCGTAACCTACATTGGAGATGATGCGTTCTGGAACTGCACTGGCCTGACAGGTACCTTGACGATTCCGAACTCAGTAACTTCCATTGGAGATTATGCGTTTATTACTTGCTCCGGCCTGACCTCGGTATCGATAGGAGACTCCGTAACCTCCATCGGGGACTACGCGTTCTCAAATTGCAGCGGACTGACGTCGGCAACGATAGGAACAAGGGTAACCTCTATTGGCCGTGGTGCGTTCAAAGACTGTATCGCTCTCACCACGGTCAACTTTAATGCCGACAGTTGTACCTTTCCAGGCAATGTGTCAAACCGCGTATTTATGAATTGTCCAATTACAGTATTGAATATTGGCAACAATGTAAGAAGAATCCCGAATCATGCATTCTACGGCACCCCACTGGTATCGCTAACAATACCAGACTCTGTAATCTCTATAGGAATGTCTGCATTCAAACTCTGCAGGTCATTGGTGTCGTTGACGATAGGAAACTCGGTATCCACAATAGGAGATTCCGCATTTTTCTTTAACGATAGACTCTCCTCCTTGACAATACCGAACTCGGTAACCACCATCGGGAACTATGCATTCCGCCGGAACGAGGCATTGACGTCTGTTACAATAGGGAACTCCGTAACCACCATCGGGAATGGCGCGTTCCAATATTGCGAAGCCCTTGCCAACGTAATCCTGTTGAGTGAAACGGCTCCTGTTCTGGGACAAGAGGCATTCTTCTCTTACAATGGGAACAGGTATTATCATATTCCGTGCGGGTCTTATGACTCATACTACAATGGCACAGGGTGGGTGTTTTATCGGTCCAGATTGATTGCACCCCCCATGCCAGCATTCACAGTCGATGTCGCTGTGGACAATGAGGCGCAAGGAGAGGCTGGCATCACCTCCCCCGTCTCGTGTGATTCCACCTGCATCATCAGCGCAACTCCCCAATTTGGCTACCACTTCTCTCACTGGAGCAATGGCAGCACCGCCAATCCCGACACGCTCCACCTCACGGGAGACAGCACCGTAACGGCTCATTTCGCACCGAACACCTATGCGGTATCGGTTTATAGCAACAACGATACCCTTGGCTATGCCACAGGCGGCAGCGGCCTTTACCTGGATACCCTGGTGATCACCGCTACTTGTACAGCCCCGCACCACCACTTCTCCCACTGGAACGACGGCAACACCGACAACCCACGCGCCTACTGCATCACTGGCGACACCAGCTTCACCGCCTTCTTCGTCGTTGACACCCATACGGTAACCGTCCTATCGATCGACACCACCCTGGGCACGGTGAGCGGTGGAGGCACCTACACTGCGGGGTCCACTATCACACTCACGGCCACCGCCCACGAGGGGTATCGATTCGTGCAGTGGCAGGACGGCAACACCGACAATCCACGCATGGTTACCATCGAGAGCGACACCGTCTACACCGCCATTTTTGAAGAAGTGGTGCCGATGCAACAGTACACTGTTACGGTGAATGCCAACAACGATACCATGGGCATGGTTTATGGCGGTGGCACCTATGACGAGGGCACTGTCATCACGCTGACGGCTACGGCCAACAGTGGCTACCGCTTCGTGCAGTGGCAGGACAGCACCACGCAGAACCCACGCACGGTTACCGTGACGGGCGACGCCACCTACACCGCCACCTTCGAGCAGGAGGTGAGCATCGAGGATGTGGAGAGTGTCAGTCTGGTGTTGGCTCCCAACCCGACGACTGGACTGCTGCATGTGGAGAGCAGCAGCGAGGTACTGCGCCTTGAGGTGTACAACCTGCAGGGATCGATGCTGCACAGCGCTGACGGCGAGGCCAGTGTGGACCTGACCGTCCAGGCCGCAGGCACCTACATGGTGCGTGTGGTAACCGCCTCCGGCACCAGCGTCCACCGCGTGGTGAAGCGTTAGACACCCTGTTTGACAGTTGTTGCCCGCCGGTGGTTTTTTTCCGCCGGCGGGCAATACTTTTAGGCTTGTTTCGTTATAGGGGTGCAATGGGAACCTTATGCAATATATTTAAGAAAAGTCCGTTGCTTACAACGTAAATGGTAGTAGAAACCTGCGATTTACACGGCCACCCCTTTGTCTCAAAGCTCCATTGGTATCATGAAGAACATAAACGCCATTCTTGAAGAATATAACCAACTTGGTATCGGAGAGCAGATAGACTATGCCAAGTTCTATCTCTACTCTATCATCACCCACTCCACCGCCATCGAAGGTTCTACGATTACAGAGCTGGAGAACCGCCTCTTGTTTGAAGAGGGTATCGGGGCACAAAAACCCCTGATGGAGCAGATGATGAACCTCGACATGAAGGCTGCATACGCGCAAAGTATTGTCTACGCACAAAAGCATGCGGATTATACGGTGGATCTGCTGTGTGGCCATTCAGCCCTTGTGATGAAAAACACGGGATCGGAATACAGCACCATGTTGGGAAACTTCTCTGCGGCGAAAGGAGAGCTCCGGCTCTTGAATGTAAGTGCCGGCATTGGTGGGAGGTCGTATCTGTCGTACCAAAAAGTGCCGGAACGGCTTGCGGAGTTCTGCCGGTGGCTCAATGCGGAGCGGGGCAGTATCGACCAGGACAACATAGAACAAGTGTACGACTTAAGTTTTGAAGCCCACTACCGACTGGTGAACATCCATCCCTGGGCCGATGGCAACGGACGTATGAGCCGCTTGGTGATGAATATGATTCAATATGAGTTTGGTGTGATTCCCTCTATTGTGAAAAAGGAGTGCCGTAAACAATACATCAACGCCCTTGAACAGAGTGAAGAGGCTGACTGTTCAAAGACATTCAAAACCTTCATGCTCCAGCATCACTGCAACAACCTGCTGAAACAAATTGAGGAATACAAGCAAAGCATGGGAGAAGCTCCCCATAGTGCCAAAGAACGTGGCACTATGGATGGCACTATGGCACTACGGATTTTTGAAACCCTTGAATCCGACCCCTCCATCACAATGGACAATCTATCCCAGACCCTTGGCATTGCACGAAGAACGCTGGTGCGCTATATGAACAAACTGCAAGAAGAGAACCGAATCAAACGCATCGGTGGCAGACGTTATGGACACTGGAAAGTCACTCGACAATAAATACCGCGACTATTGGAAAAGCGTTAGACACCCTGTTTGACAGTTGTTGCCCGCCGGTGGATTTTTTCCACCGGCGGGCAATACTTTTAGGCTTGTTTCGTTATACGGCTGCAATGATATCCAAGAACAAACTGAAGGAACTGGCAGCCTACCGCCAGCAGAAACGATGCGACGAGGAGGCGGTTTTTGTTGTCGAAGGGCCCAAGATGGCCGCCGAGGCGATGGCGTCGGGCTTTGGCATCCGTGTGGTGTGCGCCACGGCGGACTATGCTATGCCCGCCATCGATGGCGAGTGCTACGAGGTGTCGCAAGCCGAGCTCGAGCGCCTCTCGCTGATGAAGAGCCCCAACCGCGTGTGGATGCTCGTGGAGAGGCCGGTGGCCGGTGGCCGGTGGCCGGTGGCCAGTGGCCAGGACGCGTTGACGCTTGTGCTGGACCGCATCCAGGATCCCGGCAATCTGGGCACCATGCTGCGCACGGCCGACTGGTTCGGCATCCGCCGGGTGGTCTGCAGCCGCGACACGGTGGGCTGCTACAACCCCAAGGTCGTACAGGCCTCGATGGGTGCCGTCTTTCGCACGCAGGTGGAATATGTCGACCTCCCCAAATGGCTGAACGAGAGTGGCATGCCCGTCTATGGTGCCTCGCTCCAGGGCCAGCCCTTTGCCAAACAGGGCCGCCCCGTCGGGACGGCCGCGCTGGTCATCGGCAATGAGTCAGCCGGCATCAGTCCCGATGTCATGCAATGCGTATCCCACCCCGTCCTCATCCCCAACATCGGCGGCACCGCCGAGAGCCTCAATGCCAGCGTCGCCGCCGGCATACTGATGGGGTGGATGTGTTTGTAGTTTACAGTTTAAGGTTTAAAGTTTAAAGTTTTGGAACAATTACAGTATCACGAAGGTAGAACCGAAATCAGCCAGCTGGGCAAGGTGGCTCTCATCGAGCGCCTGACGCAAGGCACCGCCTGCATGGGCGACGACTGTGCCGTGCTGGGTGTGGGCGACGTGAGGACACTCGTCAACGTGCAGACTCTCGTCGAGGGGGTCGACTTCGACATGATGTACACCCCCCTGCGCCACCTTGGCTACAAGGCCATCGCCATCGCCGTCAGCAACATCGCCGCCATGAACGGCACCGCCCGCCAGGTGCTTGTCTCCCTTGCCGTCAGCAATCGCTATTCGGTCGAAGCGCTCGACGAACTCTATGCCGGCATGCACCTCTGCTGCCGCCGCTACGATGTGCAGCTCGTCGGAGGCGACACCTCCAGCACCCGCGCCGGCATGGTGATCAGCGTCACCGCCATCGGCGACGTGGAGCAGTCGAAGCTGACCCTCCGCCGCGGCGCCCGCCACAACGACCTCATCTGCTGCAGCGGCGACCTCGGCAGCGCCTACGCAGGCCTGCTCGTCCTCGAGCGCGAGAAGGTTACCTACCAGGCCGACCCCAACTTCCAGCCCGACCTCGACGGCTTCGACTACGTCCTCGAGCGTTTCCTCAAACCCGAACCCCGCACCGACATCGTCCAGGCACTGGCCGAGCGCAGCGTGGTGCCCACCGCCATGACCGATGTCAGCGAAGGCTTGGCCGACAGCCTCTTGCACCTCTGCCGCGCCTCCGGCGTGGGCTGCGAGGTCTACGAGGAGCGCCTCCCGATCGACTACCAGACCTCGCGCGTCTGCTCCGAGATGAGCAAGAACATGCTCCCCGTCAGCTGCGCCCTCAACGGCGGCAAGGACTATGAGCTCCTCTTCACCGTCAGCCAGGCCGACTATGAAAAAGTCAAGGAGATGGAAGGCGTCCACATCATAGGCTACATCACCGAGCAGGGCATGCCTGCCGTCATGGTTACGCCGCAGAACACCACCATCGAACTGCGTGCCCAAGGATTTCAAGGAGTAGAGGAGTGAAGCGCGAAGACACATACAGGCATCAGGGACAGCGTCGCCAGATGTGCGAACTGCTTAAGCAGCAAGGTATCACCGACGACGCAGTGCTCAAGGCGATGGGCGCGGTGCGACGCCACTGGTTCCTCGACAGCGCCCTCGACGCCCTGGCCTACGACGACCGAGCCCTCAAGATAGGCGCCGACCAGACCATCTCGCGCCCCTCCACCGTGGCCATGCAGAGCCAGTTGCTGTGCGTCGAGTCCGGCATGAAGGTCCTTGAGATAGGCACCGGCAGCGGCTACCAGGCCGCTGTGCTCTCCAAGATGGGCGCCAAGGTGTTCAGCATCGAGCGCCAGAAGGAGCTCTTCGACCACACCCGTCCGTTGCTGGCCGAACTGGGCTGCCGCGTCCGCTGCTTCCTCGGCGACGGCTACCAAGGCCTGACCGAGGTCGACCAAGCTCCCTTCGACCGCATCATCGTCACCTGCGGGGCTCGCGAGATGCCCGAGGCACTGATGGCACAGCTCAAAGTGGGTGGCATCATGGTCATCCCCATCGGCGGCGACGACACACAGGAGATGCTCCGTTTCACCAAGACGGGCGAGGGTAGGGGAGAGTGGGAAAAAGAAGAGTTTGGCCGCTACAGCTTCGTGCCGATGCTCGACGGACGCCAGATGCACTAGCGCAGCAGGAAGTGCTGCTTCGTCAGCCGCGGGCTGGCAATGGCAATACCGACCGTGTAGAGGTCGAGAGTAACTTGATAATGCGAACCATCCACAATCTGGCGCCACCGCTCCGCCTCACGGTGCGGATGGTCGACCACGAGGAAGTCGCCATCGGCGGTGTTCAGTGTGGCATTGCCCCCCAGCCGCAGGGCTTGCACCCCATAGTGGTGTTCGAGCCGCCAGAGAATGGACTGATAGTCACGTCCCTGCGGCGCCCCGGCCGGTGGACGCGAGAAGAGCACTTCGGTGTAGAGCTTGTACACGAAGGGCGAGTGCAAATTATACTGCGTCTTGGCGAGCAGGAAGTGTTTAATGCGGTTCACGGTGCAAAGATACGAAAAATAGTTTAAAGTTTAAAATTTAAAGTTCAAAGTTTTGAAAGTCAAATACATATTATATGCCTTTGTGGCGATTGCACTGCTTGCGGGCTGCGGCGGTGGCGACTATTCGCCCAAACCGCAGGCCTACCTCCGCATCGACATGCCGGAGCACGAGTACTTCCTGCTGGACACCATGCGCTCCAACCCCGGCGACACGATAGTCTTCCCCAATGGCGACACCGCCATTGCCCTCACGGGCTCTATCAACACCTTCCCCTTCGTCTTCGAGGCCAACAAGTGCATCGAATGGACGGAGAAGGATGCCCCCAAGGGCGAGCGGTGGGTGGACCTGATGTACCCACAGTGGGACGGCGTGGTGTTCCTCACCTACAAACGCCTCTCCGGCCCCGACGACCTGCGCGGCCAAATCGACACCTCCTCGCGCCTGTTGGAGAAGCACTACCAGTTCGCCTCCGGCATCGACGAGCAGGGCTACGACGACCACGACCGCCATGTGCACAGCACCGTCTGGCGCCTGCGCGGGCGCAACGTGGCCTCCACCTACCAGTTCTTCGCCACCGACTCGCTCCACCACTTCCTCCGTGGCGCACTCTACATCAACCGCACCCCCAACAACGACTCCCTCGCGCCGGTGTTGGAGTACATACAGGCCGACCTCGACCACCTCATCGAAACCCTCCGCTGGCGTTGACAATCAGTTGTTAATAAATATCCGTGCGCACGGCACAATAATAAGCGCCCTCCTGCGTTAGAGGGTGAATTATGTCGAACAAGTATGCCGATCGCAGCCATGTGGTGAGGATTATCTTCATCGTCATCGCCGTCCTCTTTGTGGGGCGGTTGGCTGTGTTGCAGCTGTTCAACCCAAAGTATAAGGAGCTGGCCGAGATGCAGTCGCTGCGCAACGTGACGCAGTATCCGGCCCGCGGCTTCATCTACGACCGCCACGGCGAGCTGCTGGTCCACAACGAGGCCGTCTACGACCTCATGGTCATTCCCCGCATGCTGAAAAATCTCGACACCGCCTACTTTTGCCGCACCCTCGGCATCACGCGCGAAGACTTCGACGAGCGCATGAAAAAGGCCCGCAAGTATTCGCCCTACACCGCCTCTATCTTCATGAAGCAAATCTCGAAAGAGGAGTATGCCAAGTTCGAGAACAAGATGTTCCGATTCAAGGGTTTCTACATCTCGCAGCGCACCCTCCGCATCTACGACCGCCCCATCGCGGCGCAGGTGCTGGGCTATGTGGGCGAGGTGGACCAGGCCGACCTCGACCGCGACCCCTACTACAAGCGCGGCGACTACATCGGCAAGAGCGGCCTCGAGAAGAGCTACGAGGAGGTCATCCGCGGCATCAAGGGCAAGAAGGTGATGCATGTCGATGCCTACAACCGCGAGATAGGCCCCTATCAAGGCGGAGCCTTCGACACCCTGCCCATCGAGGGGGCCAACCTCTACACCACCCTCGACGCCGACCTGCAGCAGTATGCCGAGGAGTTGATGGCCAACAAGCGCGGCTGTGTGGTCGCCATCGAACCCTCCACCGGCGAGGTGCTGGCCATGGTCTCCGCCCCCACCTACGACCCCAACCTCCTCGTGGGCCGCATCCGCGGACAGAACTACACCGAGCTCAACAAAGACCTCGCCAAGCCCATGCTCAACCGCGCCCTCATGGGACAGTACCCCCCGGGCTCGATCTTCAAGATTGCGCAGTCGGTGGTGGCGCTCGACCTCGGCGTCATCAGTCCCAACACGGGCTTCGCCTGCGACAAAAGCCTCGTCGGCTGCCACGGCCACCCCAGCGCCACCTGCGTCCGCGAGGCCATCAAGATGAGTTGCAATCCCTACTACTACCACGTCTACCGCCGCGTCATCCAGCAGGGCAAGTACCGCTCGCCGCAGAAGGATTCGCAGTACGGCCTCACCGTCTGGCGCGACTATATGCTCCGCATGGGCTTCGGGCAGAAACTGCCCATCGACCTGCCCCGCGCCGGCATGTCGAAGGGCAACATCCCCGACACTGCCTTCTACAACAAGTGGTATGGCCGCGAGCGCTGGTCGTTCTCCACCATCTACTCCAACTCCATCGGACAGGGCGAGGTCACCGTGGTGCCGCTGCAGATGGCCAACCTGGCCGCCACCGTGGCCAACCGCGGCTATTACATCACCCCCCACATGGTGCGCTTCTATGGCCCCGACTCCACGCGCAACGAGGAGTACTACACCCGCCACGAGACCGGCATCGACCGCCGCTACTTCGACATCGCCGCCGATGGCATGTTCGACGTGGTGCATGTGGCCGGCGGCACCGGACGCCGCGCCAAGGTCGACGGCCTCGACGTCTGCGGCAAGACCGGCACCGCCGAGAACTACGGCAACGACCACTCCGTCTTCATCGCCTTCGCGCCCAAGGACAACCCCAAGATAGCCCTCGCCGTGTATGTGGAGAACGCACAAGGCGGCGGCGGCACATGGGCCGCGCCCATCGCCGGCCTCATCATCGAGAAATATATCAACGGCGAGGTGACCCGCAAGGAGGTCGAAAAGCAATACCGCGAAGTCAACCCCTGCCAGAAGCTCCCGCTGACCCGCCGCGTGAAAAAGAAGAAGAGATAGCACATGTACCAAGAACGCCTCAAAATAGACTGGATCACCGTAGCCCTCTACGCCGTCATCATGCTCTTCGGGTGGATGAACATCTACTCGGCGTGCTACGACGAGGCCCATGCCGCCGTCTTCGACTTCAGCCGCTTCCACGGCAAGCAGCTCGTGTGGATGGGCGCTGCGGTGCTCACGGCCGCCTTCATCCTGCTCACCGAGCCGCGCGTCTTCTCCAACACCGCCTATGCCATCTATGGCGGCGTGCTCGTGCTCCTGCTGCTGACCCTCTTCCTGGCCGTCACCGTCAACGGCGGCAAATCGTGGATCGAGCTCGGCGGCTTCCGGTTGCAACCCTCCGAATTCGCCAAGTTCGCCACAGCGCTGGCGCTGGCCAAGTACCTCTCCGCCATCGACATGGACATGCGCGACCTCCGCACCAAGCTCTCCTGCCTGGCCATCATCGCCGTGCCGGCAGCGCTGGTCTTCCTCCAGCACGACACCGGCACCGCACTCGTCTTCCTCAGCTTCATCTTCCCCCTCTTCCGCGAAGGCCTCTCCGGCGCCTTCCTCGTCGTCGGCCTGGCGGCCATCGCACTCTTTGTCCTCGCCCTGTTGGTCAACAAGTACATCCTCCTCGGCGCGCTCCTCCTCCTGGCCCTCTTCTACCTCTTCGGCTGGCTCAACAAGCGCTCCTCGCGCGACTACTGGCGCGCGGCCGGCATCCTGCTCCTCTGCGCCGCCTTCGTCTTCTCGGTCGACTTCGTTTTCAACCACGTCCTCGAGTCCCACCAGCGCGAGCGCATCGAGGTGCTCCTCGGCCAGAGCGACGACCTCCAGGGCTCCGGCTACAACGTCCACCAGTCCAAAATAGCCATCGGCTCCGGCGGCTTCTTCGGCAAGGGCTTCCTCCGCGGCACCGTCACCAAAGCCAACTTCGTGCCCGAAAAGCACACCGACTTCATCTTCTGCACCGTGGGCGAGGAGTGGGGATTCCTCGGCTGCACCATCCTTTTGATCCTCTACGGCTGGCTGCTGCAGCGCCTCGTCACCATGGCCGAGCGCCAGCGGTCCCCCTTCGCCCGCGTCTACGGCTACTGTGTGGCCAGCATCCTCTTCATGCACCTCTTTGTCAACGTAGGCATGGTCATTGGCCTCGTGCCCGTCATCGGCATCCCGCTGCCGTTCTTCTCCTATGGCGGCTCGTCGCTCATCGCCTTCACCATCCTCCTTTTCATATTCATCAGGCAAGACGCCTCTAAAAACCAACTGTTGTAAATGTCCAAGAAACCCACCCACGAAGAACACTGCTCCTTCTGCGGACGCCCCGCCTCGCAGGCCGGCATGCTCCTGGCAGGCATGGACGGATTTATCTGTCACGACTGCAACGACCAAGCCCTCAAAATCTTCCGCGAACAGGGCTTGACCACTCAGAATTCAAAATTCGAAATCCAAAGTTCCGACATCCCGCGCCCGCAGGAAATCAAGGACTTCCTCGACCTGTATGTCATCGGACAGGACGACGCCAAGCGCGTCCTCTCCGTCGCCGTCTACAACCACTACAAGCGCCTGAAATACAACTCCGAGCACGGCGACAAAAACGATGTCGAAATCGAAAAGTCCAACATCATCCTCGTCGGCGAAACCGGCACCGGCAAGACCCTCCTCGCACGCACCATCGCACGCCTGCTCAAGGTCCCCTTCTGCATCGCCGACGCCACCACCCTGACCGAGGCCGGCTACGTGGGCGACGACGTCGAGAACGTCCTCGTACGCCTCCTCCAGGCCGCCGACTACGACGTCGCCGCCGCTCAACGCGGCATCGTCTTCATCGACGAAATCGACAAAATCGCCCGCAAGAGCGAGAACACCTCCATCACCCGCGACGTCAGCGGCGAAGGCGTCCAGCAGGCCCTCCTCAAACTCCTCGAGGGCGCCGAGGTCTCCGTCCCGCCCGAAGGCGGCCGCAAGCACCCCGAGCAGAAACTCATCACCGTCAACACCCGCAACATCCTCTTCATCTGCGGCGGCGCCTTCGACGGCGTCGAGCGCTCCATCGCCGCCCGCGTCGGCACCAGCCAGATCGGCTTCAAGGACGACGACACACGCCGCCAGATCGACCGCCGCAACCTCCTGCAGTACGTCCAGCCCATGGACCTCAAAAAGTTCGGCCTCATCCCCGAGCTCGTCGGACGCTTCCCCGTGCTGACCCACCTCCAGCCCCTCGACCGCGACGCCCTCCGGCGCATCCTCACCGAGCCCAAAAACGCACTCGTCAAGCAGTACCAGGAACTCTTCCGCATGGACGGCGTCGAACTCGTCATCCCCGACGAGACCCTCGACCTCGTCGTCGACCGCGCCGTCGAGTTCAAACTCGGCGCCCGCGGCCTCCGCTCCATCATGGAGGGCGTCATGACCGACATCATGTTCGACCTCCCCTCCCAGCCCAAAGGCTCCACCTTCACCCTCACCCCCGACATGGTCAAACAAAAAAAGTAACCCTATTTTCCCAACGATGGGAAAATAGGGGAAAGGGCCGAACTATTACCCTAGAGAACCCCTACCGTTCCCCTACCGTCCCCGCCGCTTTCGGGGCCGAAATGGAGGTCGATGGAAGAAAAATTTTGCCGGTTTCGGAAAAAGTTGTAATTTAGCATTTTGAACCACCGCGTCCATCGGCCTCCTAAAGGCCGTGCAACGCGCTGGTGCACATATAAATATACACATTCGAAACAACAGACTCATATATATGAAAACACTCAAAAAAGGACTTCTCCTGCTCGTGGCAGCCCTCTTCGTGGCCTCCGCCGCACAGGCGCAAAAGAGCCTCGCCGCCAAGGCCGACAACCTCTTTGACCAGAACCGCTTCATCGAGGCCGTCCGCGAGTACGAGGATGCCTACGAGAAAATCAAGGGCAACAAGGCCGAAAAAAACCGCATCTACTTCCAAATCGGCGAGTGCTACCGCCTCACCTACAACTACAGCCGCGCCATCCGCATCTACAAGCGCCTGGCCGACGAGGAATACTACAACCAGGAACGCAAGCTCTACTTCAACCTCGCCGAGATGCTTCGCTTCGAAGAACAGTTCGACGAGGCCGACCAGTACTACGACAAATACCTCGCCCTCGAACCCTCCGACTCCTACGCCCGCAAGCGCAAGCAGTCCCTCATCTTCGCCAACCAGCTCTACAACAACCGCACCCGCCACACCCTCAGCCGCATGGACGGCTGGTGCTCCGACTACAACGACTTCGCGCCACGCTTCCTCGGCGCCGACACCAACAAGGTGGTCTTCACCTCCGCACGCTTCGCCGAGGGCGAGGGCAACGACAAAGACCCCTGGACCGACCAGGCCTTCTCCGACATCTACTTCGTCTACCAGGACCGCAACGGCCAGTGGTCCTCCGCCCCCGAGCCCTGGGACAAGAGCGGCCGCATCAACACCGCCGTCAACGAGGGTGAACCCTCCTTCTCGCCCGACGGCAACACCGTCTACTTCACCCGCTGCGACGTCCGCGCCAACGAGACCGTCCACTGCCGCATCTACACCTCCAGCCGCACCCCCGAAACCCTCGACAAGAAGAAAAAAACCAAGAAAAAGACCCCCGCCAAGAAGAAAACCACCAAGAAAAAGAAAGGCGCCGAGGCTGAAGAGCCCGAAGAACCCACCGCCGAGGCCCCCGCACCCGGCGAGTGGTCCGAAGCCGTCTACATCCACCTTGGCGACACCGCCTACAGCTACCTCTACCCAGCCATCAGCAGCGACGGCCTCACCCTCTACTTCTCCTCCGACCTCCCCGGCGGCTTCGGCGGCTACGACCTCTGGCGCGCCACCCGCAAGTCCGTCGCCGACGACTTCGGCCGCCCCACCAACCTCTCCTCCATCATCAACACCCCGGGCAAGGAAATCTTCCCCCTGCTCCGCAACGACTCCCTCCTCTACTTCTCCTCCGACGGCCACCCCGGCGTCGGCGGTCAGGACCTCTTCTTCGCCAACCTCAACCCCAACGGCAAGTGGTCCACCCCCCAGAACCTCGGCATCCCCGTCAATTCGTCCTACGACGAACTCTCCATCGTCTTCTACCCCGAAGGCTCCAAGCAGAACATCCTCGAGCGCGGCTACTTCTCCTCCAACCGCCCCTATCTCGACCCCCACAACCGCGCCGTCCGCAACGAGAACCGCTCCACCATCAACTCCGCACCCATCAACGACGACATCTTCTACTTCGAACTCCCCGGCCTCAACTACGCCATCCAAGGCACTGTGCGCGACGAGAAATCCATGCAGCTTATGAAGGACGTCCGCATCCGCCTCGTCGGCTCCGACGGCGCCACCGCCGAGACCACCACCGACAAGAAGGGCTTCTACAAGTTCGACTCCACCCTCATCCGCCGCGACGTGGTCTACAAACTCTACCTCTCGAAGCAGAGCTACTACAGCCTCGAAGGCAGCGAAAGCACCCGCGGCTACAACACCAACAAGACCATCGTCCGCGACTTCCGCATGGAGCCCGTCCCGCGCCGCCCCATCGTCCTGCCCGAAATCCGCTTCGACCTCGGCAAGACCGACCTCCTCTCCCAGTTCATGGACTCGCTCATGGACCTCTACATCATCATGGAAAACAACCCCAACCTCGTGGTTGAAATACGTGCCCACACCGACTGCCAGCCCTATGTCGGCCTCACCAACGACACCCTCTCCCAGCGCCGCGCCCAGAGCGTGGTCGACTACCTCGTCAGCCGCGGCATCGAGCGCGCACGCCTTGTGGCCAAAGGCTACGCCGAGCGTGTGCCCCGCACCCTGGACGAGGACGCCGTGGTCAACTACAACGGCAAAGACTACATCTTCACCGCCGGCTCGGTCATGGAGTGCGACTACATCAACACCCTCAAGGGCGACCACCAGCAGGCAGCCCACTCCCTCAACCGCCGCATCGAATTCCTCGTCCTCCGCGAGGACTACGTCCCCCGCAGCCTGGTCGACAACATTACCTCGCCCGACCCCACCGTCAAGCTCGACAGCAACGGCCGCGTCATCAACCTCGTCAACCGCGACGCCAATGACGACCAGGACGACCCGCTCCCCACCATCGTCCACGACGAAAGCACCGTCCACGTCACCATGATCAACGCCACCCGCGGCGAGATGACCTGCATCGCCAACGGCTTCCAAATCCCCATGCTCATCGACGAGCGCTACGCCGAGCCCATCGCCATCTCCTGGGAAGAAGCCATGAGCCTCCTCTATCAGCAGCGCCTCTCCAAAGAAGACTTCCCCCTGCGCGACCTCTCCTTCGACCCCGAAGGCAACATCCTCGACCGCGCCACCATCGTCTTCAAAGAGATGAAGATTGGCGAGCAGCGCCGCACCAACGTCGAAGTCGTCGTCGTCAAAGGCATCGACTACAAGTTCATCATCAACCGCACCGGCCTCCAGCAGTTCGGCAACTACGAGTTCGACAAGCAGCGCTCGCGCCTCATTTTCCTCGATGAGTAGCAACCTGCTCATCACCATCCTCGGCCCCACCGCCACAGGCAAGACCGCCCTCGCCGCCGAGGTGGCCTTCCGCCTGCGGGGCGAGGTGATCAGCGCCGACTCGCGCCAGGTCTTCCGCGGCATGGACATCGGCACTGGCAAAGACCTGGCCGACTACCACATCCACGGTGTCGACATCCCCTACCACCTCATCGACATCTGCAACCCCGGCGAGGAATACAACGCCTACCGCTTCCTCAACGACTTCATACCCGCCTACGAGGGCATCCTCCGGCGCGGCCGCCAGCCCATCCTCTGCGGCGGCACAGGCCTCTACATCGACGCCGTCGTCCGCGCCTACCAGCTCTCCGACGCCCCCGTCGACCCCGACTTCCGCCGCTCGCTCGAGCCCTACAGCGACGAGCAGCTCACCGCCCGCCTGGCCTCGCTCGTCAAGCTCCACAACCACACCGACACCGAGACCCGTGACCGCCTCGTCCGCGCCCTCGAGATACAGGAATTCGCCCGCCGCCACCCCGAAGCCTACACCCACCTCCCCCCTATGCGCCACCTCGTCTTCGGAATCCTCCTGCCCCGCCAGGAGGTGATCGACCGCATCGAGCGCCGCCTGCGTGCACGCATGGAAGAGGGCATGACCGCCGAAGTGCAACGCCTGCTCGACAGCGGCGTCAGCCCTGAGCGTCTGATGCGCTACGGACTCGAATACCGCCACGTCACGCGCCACCTCCTTGGCCAGTGCACCCAGGAAGAGCTCTTCCGCGACCTCTTCACCGACATACGCCGCTTCGCCAAGCGCCAGATGACCTGGTTCCGCCGCATGGAACGCAACGGAGTGGAAATCCGCTGGATCGACGGCCTCCTACCCCTCCCCGACAAAGCCGCCATCATCGCATCCCAAGTTTTTCCCTATCGAAAAAATGCCCCTCCAACTTGAGGGTTCGTACATAGCAATTTGAAATACTGGTATTTGCATATTGCAACAAAAGTGTGATCACTTACACCTCCGCAGATTCGTAATGTGCTGGCCGAGTTAAAGAGAAAGGGCTTTAAGTTTATGTACTTCTTTACAGGCTCCATGGAGATAGTCGTGGTGAAATAAAAAAGCTCCCTCACGGGAGCCTTTTTGGCAGTCCGGCCCTTGCGGGCTCGAACCAATATTATCAGATCCAAGTGAAACTTGTCTCTGTTTTCAAATGCAAAGGTACAACTTTTTTTTCGTTCTACCAAAATATTTTTCCTATTTGGTTGAAAATCTGTTTTGTTTAAATGATGGTACTGCTGCAATATGGCTGTCAGCATGTGACTATTGTACCGTTTCCGCAGTGATTACACATTTCTGTAGTCTTTTTTCCAATCCTAGAAGAGCTCAAGCTGCTGTTCTGGGGCGTTGGGAGCCACCTCCTTTTTGGCTACATACAGTTCGATTTCGGAGAACTGCTTGTCGGTGATAGTCAGGCAGCCCACCTGGCCATAGGATCATCTGTCTTCGTAATGTCCATAGGCGGTAAGCACCAGCACCACCACCTCGGTGTCGTGGATCTCGTAGACGAGGCGGTGCTTTTCCGTGATACGACGGCTCCACTGGTTGTTGCGATTGCCTTTTAGCTGCTCGGGGTGGCCGGTGCCGGTACGGGGATGTTCGGCCAATTCGTTCAGCAGTCGCGCCAGTTTTTTAAAACTGGCAGGCTCGCTACGCTTCAGCTTGACGAGGTCGGTTTGGGCGCGCTTGGTGTAGTTGATGGTGTACATATCAGAGCGAGTTTAGCCAAGCATTCATCTCGTTGGGATCGCTGAAGGAAATATATTCGCCCTTTTCGTATTCTTCTCTGGAGGCATCCACGCGGGCGAAGAATTCTTCTTTGGACATCAAGGTCGGGTCCTCATTCTCTTTGGCCAGCCGCTTGGCATAGCGGGTAAGGCGGCGCATGAGGGCGGTGTTGTCCGCGATGGCACCGATGCTCTGCCACAGCTCGGTGTTCATGGTGTTCTGTTGTGCTGCGGTCATCATAGTATGCTGTTTTGAATGAGGAACGTTATAATTTCGTGTTTAGTATTCAATAAGAAGAAAAAAGTGTTCTGTTTGGTGTTATACAATAAAGAAAGGCATGAGGGTTAGTGCTCATGTCCGTTTGCATTTCTTTTCTTGCAGTTAATGATTACTTTCGTCTCGCGTAATCGGCTGCAAAAATACAAATTGTTTCCCACCCGACAAAATAAATTTCCCCCTTCGCCACATTTTTTTCCCCGCCGCTTGCAAATGTCCGCGGGATTTCGTATCTTTGCAAAATCGTTTCCGACCGGAGTTTTCTTGCAACGTTTTGATTGTGTGGCATCGGCACTGTTCCCCCCGGCCGCCGGCGCGCCGGCAGGGCGGGGTGGCGACCGAAGAACAACCGAAGAACAACCGAAGAACAGCCCTAGTTGATACGACGCGAATATGTACCAGAGTCGGAGGGAACACATAGCAAACACTGGATATGGCAATCATCGAAAACAACCCCCTGGATTTGAAGGCCCGCTTGGCTGCGGCCGGCATCACCCTCTATGTCAAGAACGGCAAGACCGTGCTGCGCCCTGCCACCAGCCGGCAGCCCGAGCGCCGCACGCGTGCCCAGTTCGTCACGCGTCAGCGCATAGCCCACAACAACCACCTTTGGCGCCTGCTGCGCTCGGC